>Ga0208303_1000276_pt1 | contig 21531 bp, 21 predicted proteins | sample CB_VirMetaG_2_FD_184537 | JGI IMG/M metagenome (GOLD analysis project Ga0208303, IMG submission 184537) | Freshwater to marine saline gradient viral communities from Chesapeake Bay - CB_1504_2 Viral MetaG (SPAdes) (version 4) | ecosystem: Environmental > Aquatic > Marine > Coastal | place: USA... | reverse complement strand
GCTTGATCCAGTAAGTTGCAAAATCGGATTAGATAAGTTTGTTGCAGTTGTTGCGCTAGATATTATCCCTTCACCATCCACAGTCAGCGAATCGCTGGTCAAAGTACCCGTGATGTCTACGCCTGTGGCGGTGGTGGCTAGTTTGGCTGAACCTGAGTAATACAAATCAACAGCACCACTATCTGATGTTTGAAGCCTAAGTGTATTATCGTTTCTATTCCTAATGCGAACATTCGTTGCATCAACATAAAGGTGACCACCAGTTGTATATTCCTGAATAAAACTGTCGGTTCCATTACTGAATACAGCAAGATCACTGCCAGCACCAAAGATAGCCTTGTCGTTGTCACCGAAGGACAGATCGCCCGTCATCGTGTCGCCAGTGGTCTCGACAAAGCCTGAGCTATCAATAGCAGCAGATTGCCAAGAGGAGCCATTATAGATCTTTAATATGTTTGTTGTTGTATTAAAGTACTGGTCACCAGCAGTCAGAGCATTTCCATCATTATCTGTTGTGGGATCTGAAGCCTTAGCCCCGAGATAGATGTCTGTAAACTCATCAAGCGCAGCCTCAGCCGCAACCTTAGCTTCCTCAGCAGCAACCTCAGAAGCAGACGCCTCACTTGCTTTAGTTGTTGCTATACCAGCCTGTGTTGTCGCTGTAGTTGCGCTTGTAGCAGCCTCTCCTGCTTTAGTAGTTGCAGTTGCAGCATTAGTAGAAGCGTTCTGAATGTCTGAAATGTTTGTTGCGTTTGTATTTACAGAAGAAATGTTGTTTGAAACGGTATTAACGTCAGATATGTTTGACGATACTACACCGATATTTGCTGCATCAGAAGCCACTGAGCTAACAGCACCGTTAATACCTGATACAGTTGTTACATCAGAAGAAATACCAGACACAGTAGTTACATTAGAACTAATTCCAGCAACCACACCAATATCAGTGCCGTCAGCAGCAACAGTAGTTACATCAGAAGATATACCCGATACAGTAGTTACGTCACTGTCTATACCAGCAACAGTTGTAATGTTAGCATTGTTTCCTGCAACCGTATTTATGTTTGTAGTATTGCCTGCAACTGTAGTTACATTAGCAGAAACGCCTGCGACTGTAGTTACGTTAGATGAAATGCCAGCAACAGTTTGTATAGCGTCAGTCGCATCTGTTCCGTCCTCAATGTCAGCAAGCGTTGCTATGTCACTGGAGATAGACGCTAAGGTATTACCATCAGCAAGAGTTGCACTTAGCTCAACATTACCGCTTGTTTCATTAAAGCCAATAAGTTTGCCCTTGCGTGTGTCTGCGTCTGGCAACTCAAGAACTGGATTAACCTCTGAGTTAGGCGCAGAGATAGAGCGGCTAGCCTTATCTTCGTTATCAGCAGCAATAGCGGTAAGCGTATCTAGCTGTGTGTTAAGAGCAGCGCGGTTAATGTCTACGCCTGTCTGGAAGTCTGACGTTCTTTCAATAGCAATGCTACGAGAAATAACGACAGTTGATCCGCCTGACACTCCCGTCACAGACGTTGTTACTGTGCCTGTAGATCCGTCACCACCGCTAACTGTGTAATGAGTTGTGATAGTTTGCAGCACACCATTCAGGTAAACACTCAGGTCGCTGTCATTGAAGAACTCAAAAGGTACAGAGAAAGAGGTTTGAGTAACCCCGAATGCAACTGTGTAATTAACTCGGGCTGCGTTGTTTGAAATATCAATTGTCATGTTTGCTCACCTTGTTTTCCCTTTTATTGCACACAGCGTTTTGTTTGACCAACGCACAAAATAACTAGGACAGATTAAGGCCTATTGGGCAAACCACTAGCAAGGTCTTTTGCCGTGTCTTTAATTCCATCTCCGATTGCAAGTGCATCAATTAGTGGTGTCATCTTAATTAAACCTTTGGCTCCATCCTGAATGTCACCATTCAGCATCTGACCAATAGAACTTAATACTTCATAGCTCCAATCAGCAGGCGCACCACCTAAAGAAACAACAGCTCCAAGCCTATCTACTCCAGGATCGTACTTAGGTTGAATTGGGAAATTACTTTCAACACCCATCTCATTCGCCATAGCAATAGCGCGATAAGTCATGTCGCTGTAGATTGCGGCAAGGCCAGAGAAATCAAAAGACCTCATAATCTTGTCTTCTGTATCCATATCGTCCCAAGCCCAGCTTGGTGTTCTGCTTCTTACGATTGCATAGCCAAGACCAAGAGCAACAGATGTATGAGCAATCTTGTTTCTAACAGAGCCAGAAGCATAGTTGCCTGTAATCTTACTTAATGCGCCCATTGTGTAGCTGTAAAAGGTAAACGGAAGAGCAAGCAGACCGCTCTCAACTCTACGATAACCTTGGACACGCGGGTCTGCAGGTAAATCAAACGGCAAGTACTGGGCAACGCTATCAGGCACATAAGCCACACCATTCATAGCAAGTGGTTTGTCAGCAGGAGTACCCATAATAACCCTGTTTATAACTCCAGAAGACAAAGCATCTCTAAATGCGTTTACAGCAATCTCGTCTGTCCACGCTTCAGTGTTTGGAAGAAACAGCTCACCATTGCTCTTCTGATAAGGTGAGTCTGAAATCCTTTTGGCAAGGTCTTTTGTAATATTGTACCTTGCAAGAAACTCTTTCTCAAACTTACTGGCAGTGCCATCAATCAAACGATTTGAAGCCTCAATGATTGTATGACCTCGAAGCAATCCATCAAGGGATTTGATAGCAACTGTAACCGGAGCAAGGCCGTTTAGAATGTAGAAGGCGTTGTTTAACTTATCAGGCAGCGTCTTGCTAAACGCATCGTTAGTTAAGCTCTCAAGGTATTTAAGGTGAGTAGTTCCTCGAACAATCTCCAAAGCCTCACCAGCTAACTGAAGCTCTCTTGTAGACATCTTTAACGAAACGTCATCCATCATTCCAAGAAAGGATCGACCGATTACATTAAGCTCATGATCCATGAATATTGAAGCCGCGTCCCCCATTGCAGCAACGCCAGAGCTACCAAGAAACGTCCAGCTTGTAGCTGTTCTTAAAGCGTCAGCAGCCTTCGTATCAATAGCATCTGTACGTTTAAGCGTAGACCCAACAACTAAGTCATAGGATGCAACAAAGTTCTTAATGTATTCATCAATCTTTTTCTCGCTGACTCCTTCAGAAGCAAGCCTTTCGCGGTAGTAACTAATTCTGCTTTCAAGAGACATAAGTTTTCCGGTCTCTGGATGTCGAAACTTAGAATGGTACTCAATCTTTGGCGCTACTCTGTTTGTATAAGCAATCATTACCTCTTTAATGTCGGTAACAATAAAGTCCTTTATCAGTTTATTGGGTATGTTAAGGCGCTTAGAAATAAGAGGACCGCTTCTACCTATACCTGTAAAGATTGCATCAATTGCGTCTTCGTCAGTTTCTCCAAGAATGTTATCTATAGTTCTATTTGCCCGAGCAATGAGGGAATCTTCATCAGTGTTTAGCTTCTGCACCTTAAACAAGCCATCATCACCCTTAACAATTTGCTCAGGGTTTTCTCTAAACCAATCAACTAGAATCTTACGGAAGGCATCCCTGTCCTTTGTAATCTTTCTGCGATTGTATATGCGGGTAAGGTAGCTGTTCTGACTTGCTGTTGCAGGCGCTCTGTCTAGCATTTCCTGAACATTTGCAACTTTAGCTCTTGCTTCTGTTAAAGAGCCAGCAAGATCTTTTAAAGCAAATTGCATATCTGGAGTAAGGTCCAGCTTGTTATACAAATTAGCTAGATCATCTACATTCTTCGCTGAATCAATAGCTGAGAAATAAGCCTCAAACTTATCTCTAACTTCTATATGACCCGCAACTTCTCTTTCTAAATCCTTTTGAAACTTTAGCTGTCTGTTTGTTAGGCCTCGCGTTGTTGCAGTCTTGTTCAAAGAAGACAGCTTGCCATTAAGCTCTTCAATCTTCCTAATGCTTTCTCTTAACTGTGGAGTCATCCAACGTCTGTTTTGCTCAATAATGTTTTCAGTTAAACTCTCAAGCCGAGACAGGTTGCCAGTCGCTTTATCAAAGGTTGTATCAAAGACATCCCTTGCATTGATAAGGCCAAGCTCCTCAAGTTCTTTGCCGTACTTATCAAAGAAACTTCTAGCAGCCTGCACAGATGCGGCCTCTTGCGGCGTCATCTTTTCAAACGGAACCTCATCAACCATTAGTCGGCCAATGTGATTGTACCATTCATCAGGCGCAAAGCTACTTGCGCCTACCTTACGGCGAACCTTTTCTACATACTCGCCTACAGGCACGTTAAGAAACTGAGCGTTACCCCTAGGGCTTACTTCTCTATAGTTAGTATTGATAACATCAAGGGCTTTAAACCAGTCGCCCTGACGCCGCGCCGCTTTAACAGCAACAGAAGATCCAACGCTTCTATTCATTTGGTTCATAGCCAAAGGCATACCATTGTCACCCATAACGCCAAGTATATCTAGCTTGGCAAAATCAGGCAGCTCTTTATCTCTAAGCGTTGTTCGAAGAATGGACGGAATGGCCCTCATAAACCAAGAGTCGTTGAACCATTTTCCAGCAAGCGACAAGCCCTCATCTGTTTGAGGGGGCGTACTCGAAACACTTTTTAAGTATTCTTTATAGGCATTGTTAAATGTAGCAGTTCGCGTAGCAGCGTTCTTAGGTCTAGTTAACGCGCTTCCAATTCCATAACCAAGCATACTGCCAATAGCAGTAGACGCTGAAGTGTATAGCGCTGCATTTGCTATCTCTTCTATAGGGTCTTTGCCCTCACTAATCTGAGTCATAGCTTCAGTTAAGGAAACGCTGCCATCGACAACAGCAGCATCTAATGCGCCAAGTTTAGCTAAAGTCTTTGCGTTATATACAGTTTGAGCATTGTAAATCCCATCATCAAAAGAACCTTTCTTGCCAACTCTAAGCGCAGAACCGTCACTTAATCTTATAAACTCTTCAGCATTAGTATCGTATTTTACTTTAGACTTAGCAACGCGAGGTCCATCTAAACTAGTCTTTGCGCCTTGGCTTGCCCTGTAGATAACATCATCAATATTTGCACCACCTCGCAATACTTCTCTTGCCTTTAGCGCTTGGTTCAATGCAGAAGATGAAGAAAGAGAGTTTACTAATGAGGCTGACCTTCCAGTAATAGCTATGCCAAAATAAGGTATAGCAACAGATGCAAGCAAAGAAGGGTCAGTAACAAACAAAGCAGCACCAGATGACTGAGCTAATACTTCTCTATTCTCTCCGCGCTTATCTATATAGGACAATGCAGCTTGCAAGTTTTCTTGAGAGCCTATCCCATAAGTTCTTAGGTAGCTTGCGTCTGTCCCCTCAAAACCAAACTCTTTAATCAGGTCTTCTACATTCTGAATTGAGTCAGGATCATAGCTATCTTGGTTGCCGCCATAGAAAGAAAGCCCCTCAGATATTGGGCTAAAGATATTAGAATACTGAGCGCCAAGAGTTTGACCAAGGCTTACGCTAACGTCTGCTGGTGGCCTTGGTCCAACCTTGTAGTCTTTGCGCGGAGGTACGTTTAGCTCTGCCAATTACTCAGCCCCCTCGTATGCGGCTTTCTTTTCTCTAAATAGAGTTAAAGCATTGTCTTGCCCTAGAATAGTAATAAAGTTTCTAGTAAACTCTGAGCTTCCATTGAGAAGCAAGTCTTCATTAAAGTGGTCAAGAGTAGCAAGGTAAGAGATTTCAGCTATCATTCTTTCCTTCATATTAGCTCCAGAGTTAGCTACTACAGATAAACCATTTTTAGCTTGGAGTCTTAGATCTGACTTTCTGCTTTCGTTGTAATCTTTTTCAAGAACCCAAGGCTGTCCATTAATCTCGATGGACTGAAACGCACCCATGTCGTCCGTATAACCAACTAAAAATCTAGGTTCAACGGACGGAGTAGCATTAAAAGATTCAATGATAGGCTTGTAAGAAAGTTCCATTCTAAGAACCTTCTTTCCTAATGCGTTTCTAGCCGAGTCGCTGACATATTCACTGTTGGTTAATTCAGATCCAGCGCCTAATCGTTCAAATCCGGCCCTAAGACCAGCACTTAACTTAGCCCCAATCCCAAAACCTAATTGAGCTATGGTAGTATCAAGTGGAGTCCCTCCAGTTAGCAGGTGGCCGTACACCCTAGATTCGCCCATTGCATCCGCAAGGGCTTCTCTGTTGTTAATAATCTCATCTACGCTGAAGTATTGACGACGACCATAAAAGTGTTTATTTTCTATGTTTGGGGCAAATACATTGTCATCTTTAGTCATGCCTTTTGTATATGACTTGATTACAGTATTGACAGTATCCTCTGTTATTGTTTCGCCATATGCCTTGCGCACTCTAAGAATAGCTAAAAGCTCTTGCTTAAACTTTGGACTCATAGGGCGACCATTAAACGCCTTGTTGAGATTTGCACTTTTAGCTAAATCTAAATCCTCTTTAATGTCAGCGTCTATGTTGCCATCATAGTTTCGTAACTTAGTAGCAACAACTATAGGTTCTATTCTTTGATTGTTGGCAACATATGATATTGCCCTGTACTTAGCGTAAGCTTCTTCAGACAATGCTCCTCGCATAATGTCCAAAGGCACATCTCCAGCACCACGAACAGTTAAAGAAATTCCTGAGTACTGATCAAATGTTTGAAGCGCTGAACGTAAAACATTTTCATCAATTGCGTTCAATGCGGACTCCATTGCCTCAGCAACCTTAGGAAGCACAACCCCTTTAGCAAGAGAAGAACGAACTGCAAAGTAGCTCATCATTGTAGAAGCAACAAGAACAGTGTCTCCCAAAATCTCTTTTTCGTAGAACTCTAGGTCTTCAGCTGAAGCTTGGTCTAAGCCGCTTTTAATTGCAAACAATTGAGTCTTAATAACTTCTCTTCTAGTAACATTCTTAGCAGCAGTAATCCTTGCATCAACAAACCCCCTAGTAAGCGCTGGAAACTTGTCATTAGATACCTTTAGAGTATCGTACATCTTCTTGGCATTCGGAGAAAACAGTTCAAAGTTAGCACTGGCTGGATCGTTTAGAGCATCAGAAACAACCTGAAGCTCGGCTACACTTAGCTGTATGTCTTTTGAGTCACTCCTTAATGTCTCTGTGTAAGCCTCATCTAACAAGTTTAGTAGAGTAGACTTCTTAACCTCGTCTAAGCTAGACTTTTTTATGATTGCTGCCTGACTTCTGTACTCAGAGTCAACATTCATAGCCTTTGAGAGAGAACCTATAGAGCTTCTAAGCCTGTTCTCTTCATCGCTTTTGCCTTGATCTTCAATTCTGTTGAGGGCTGTCTGACGATCATCGAGCGTGTCAGCAAGTCCAGACCTTTCCTCAGAAGACATTGATTTCAATTGAGAAACAATTGACTGCCCCTGATCTCCACCAATCAACTCTTTAATTGCATTGTAGTCAACACCGCCGTCACTTCGCAGGGCGTTTGTTATTACGTCTATATCTGCTGTTGTCCCGCCTGCAATATCTAAGTTTTGACTAATCCAAGTAGCAGTAAGCTCATCAATTACTGAAGCCTGAACAGTAGGGTCAACATCTTTTGCAAGGGCTATAACACCATCTAAAGTTTGAAGGGGGCTTACCATTGGCGTTAGGTCAGAAATAGCTGAGTCAGCTACAGTCTCTTCATAGCTGGTAACTGATTCATCGTAAGACTTAATGGCAGAAATTACACTTGGAATAGAGGCATTTGTTTTAGCGGCAAGGACGTAAGCGTTCAGATCATCCTCTCCTATCTCCTTTGAAAGCTCCATTAAAACAGTAGGGTTTCTTATCCCAACCATTAATTTAGCTTTTTGTGGGTCAGAGAGGCCAGTATAAATATCAATCAGCCTATTACTTCCAAGCATAGAATTGAGACCGTATGTTCTTTCTAAGGCAGCTGAATACTGAGTTGCCGTCATACCATCAACTTCAAGAAGGCCTTCATATCCAATATACTGCTTATCCATAAGTAAGCGGATTTCATCAGGGTCTGTGCCAGCAGCTATTAGCCCTTTAATAGTTAGTTCATTTCCAGCTAAACGAATCTTCTCTGATTTTATAAGTGCTTTCCTTGCGGCTTCAGCTTCTTTTCTAGCTAAGGTTGTGTATGTGCTTTGCACATACTCTTGACCGTACTCAGTTATGTAACGACTATAGGGTGTAGCATCGCCATCAGCATTATACATACTGTCTATATAGCTAGACATACTGTCTCTGTAGTTAGCAGCGCTACCAGAAGAGGATGCAAGCTCAGTGCCTTTGCTTTGAATTTCTTTTTGAACAGAGCCTTCAAAGCGAGACTTAATCATGTTCTGATATGCAGTCGCAGCAATTTCTCCGTACCCGACAGGCGGTGTGTACCTTACTGGCTGGTTAGTTTCTGGGTCTATTGAAACAATAGCTTCAGAGCTGAGTGACGCAGCAGCTTCAGTGCCTATCTTTTCTGCCCTAATGCCAGCCTTCCTAAACGCTTCGTTAGCTCTTTCTGTTGCAAAGTTTGCAATAGCTTGACCAACTAATTCTCCACCAGCATTTGCCCTAACAACACCAATAGGCTGAACAAACGACTGTCTCTGTAATCTTCTTACAACCATTTAATTCTAGCCTCCTTATGGCGCATCTGTTTTTGCAGCATTTTCTATTCCAGACACAAGAGTACCAAGAGCCTTTACTCTGCTAGCGGCACGTCGATTGCGGCCAGATCGAATCTCTGCAAATGCAGATGCGTCTGCTTGCAATTGTCTAAACAAAGACATTCTTGCAATTGATTTAATATCATCGCCCAGCACTTCTTTGTCTCTCTTTAAGATTCTATCTACAGTTAAGCCACTTAGCTCTCTGCCTGTAGCGCTTAACGCAGCAATATTTGCACTTTCAAGCATTGCAGCTTCCTGCTGTCTGACCATTGCAGCGTTCTTAGCTTCAGTTTCCTGTAGCTTCTTGTCTACTTCAGTAATTCTAAAGCCACTTAACAACGACTCTTGATAAGCCGCTTCTCCTGCTGCCGCCTGTGAGGCCGCAGATATAACGCTGAAAATAAGCCCTATAGACATTACAATACAAGCTCCGCTATTAGCCCATTGACCTGTAGCGGTAGTGGGTCTTTCTGTTCGATAGTTACCTGTGGGTCTCTGCTATGGCCTAGTACCCGTATTTCCTTCTTGCCAGTAATCGCATTGTCTGGAGAGAAGGATCGGTTGTTTATCTTAAACGATCTAGCACCTTTAAGGTCTAGGATTACGTTGCTAATCCCACGCACATCACCAGTCACAGGCCCATTACCTGACGTTACGTCAATTGGGTTGCTGACTATCTTAGCTGTAAAAGCTTTGCCTACATACGCATGGGTAAATGCCGACTCACTGTAAAGAGTAAGGTCAACCTCTTCTCCTGCTGTTACAGTAAGCTCTCCAAGATAAGACTGCTTGCCACTCTTAACACCAATAACGTCAACAACGTCTCCGCTATTATACAGATCGCTTACGTCTACTGTGTTTGTCGAGACAGCTTTGTATAGGTACAGGTCTAAGCCAACATCTTCAGAGAACTCACATAGTTGAAGATTGCCATCAGCATCATGGACGTTTGCAAAGAGCCTGTTATGTACTGCTACTGTGCTAGAGAATGTTCCCGGCGTAGTAACCCTAGTCCATGAAGCTCTCTTCTCAGCACGGTTAGAAGAAAACAAAGCGCCCTCTCCGCTTTTAAAGACAAAGAAAGCATACGAGTCAGCTAAGTCAAAGCCAGAATGCACAACAGTCATAAACGTGGGGTGCTGTATTAGGTGTCCAGACAGCGTTGATACCGCAGAGGCCGTGTAAGCGTCCTCAGACTCCGTGTAGAGATATTCCCTAACAGTGTGGCCATCATGCTGAACAAAGACTGTAGCGCCGTCTATGGAGGCAGGGAGAACAAACTCAGTGCCGTATGGTGTCTGCTTCCTGATCTGGGCGTTAGTCGGCGTGATGGCTTGGTTCAAGTAAGTCGGAACATAAAGCTCACCAGATGCAGTAAACACTTGAAGATCACGATTAGAGATCATGTATCTAATCTCATTTACCTGCCCTGTTGCAGCGGTCAAGTCAAACGAGTCAGTATCTTCTGCGTCCCCTACGTCAAAGTTAAAGTATTTCCCTATCTGGCTCATCCAAATTGTATCTGGCTGCGCTAAGGTTCCAGCAAACACGAGTCTGTTTTCATGAAAGCAAACAGCAGCAGGATAGCCACGAACAGCAGAGAAAGCCTGCTCATACCAATCAGTCGTAGGCGCATGTGTTTCTATCTTTACATATCCACCGCCATCTTCTGAAGAGCTTGCATTACCACCAGCCGTAAAGGTGTAAGTGTTCTCATCAATTATGCTGCCAACAGTTCGTGTGCCGTTAAGGTTGCCAGTGTTAATACTCCCCACAGCAGCGGCATCTTCGATAACAATCGTTTCACCACCAGAAAATCCGTGATCAAGATGTGTAACCTCTACTGTGCTAGACCCCTCAATAGTTCTAAGTGGATTAAGAACAGCAAGTCTAATCTTCAATGTATCAACAATATCTACATTGACATTTGTAGGACTAAAGTAATTTGTAACTGTCATTTCAGATTCATGGTATCTTAAAGTAACGCCTACATGATCTGACGTAAAATAAGAGATATCATAATCTTTGTTGCCAACGCCAACTCTTAGATCCGTACAGGAGGAAAAGTTAATATCAATATAGTTAACTGTTCTCCACTCTGTAGTAGTAGTTACAGTTGCACCTGCCGCAGGGCCATAAAAACTGTCGCCAACAGTCGTGCCATTTTTGTTAGTGCCATTTATCTGAATATATACTGAAGAATTGTCGGCCCCAGCACCGCTGGTAAACGTAAGGTTTTGAAGGGTACTTAGTGTTGCAACCCCGCCTGAAGACAAGACACCATCAAGAGTAAGCGACCCAACTCCAGAACTTTGCTCAGTAGCAATAGCATCATCGTCTGCTTCTATAATCGCATAGGCTCGAACATTTACACCCGTTCCTGTTGTAGCAGCCGGGTCGAGAGCAATGCCTTGAGCTTGAAAATTATAGTAAGGCTGATAAATCTTCTTGTTATCAGTGCGAGTATCAAAAGAAAAAGTGCTGACCTCAAAGGTAGTTAAGCTAGTTCTTGTCACCAAACGAGATGCAAAGAGCGGGTGGCAAACCCACATGACATCGCCATATTGAGCAAACGTGTATTCATTTGCGTAGTCCTTGTCGAAGGGCAGGGTTGCAGAATTAACGTCAGATGTAACTGTTGCTACAAGGCTAACTGAACCATCCGAGAGCAAGCGAAATGCGCGGAGCTTTTCATGTTCGATTGAGATAATATACTCTTCATTATCGTCAAAGATAAACGAAGTAAGGACTGATTTGTATGGAGCATTGGCATCATACGTTAAGCCATAGTCGTGTATATGCTTTAGGCCATGACGCTTTCTCAAGCCGCCTTCTGGTAATACTAAAAAATTCTCAACCCGCTGTGCAGAGGAGTTGAGAATTGGTGTGTCGTTGCGGCTAATAAGTGAATCGCTGACTTCGCCAAACTGAAAGCTACTTATTGGGACTCTAACTTTCTGCATTAACTTCGCCTTTCAGCAATAAACCTCGACGTGTTGAGCTTGCGCGTTGTCTGCGTTTGAGAGTGCAGGCGTCTAGCTTGTGTCATCTGATAGTTGGCTTTCTGCTCCATCAAGCTAGCAAGCTGAGAGTCACGCGCAGCAGAGACAGCAAGAACACCAGCCATCATATACTCAACCGCAGTAACGAAATAGGGAGGCCAGTCAGACTCATCAGCACGGAAGATGTAGTCTGCAACTAAGGTCTCTGTATCAGATGAATTGCAAAATACCTTAGAGCCATAGGTGTCATACTTGATTGGGAAGTCATTCACTGTGACCGCAACAAGCATGATTGACTCAGATGGAAGCTGGTAAGCTGCGTCCCAACGTCCAGAGGGCGCATCCGTTAATCTGTTTAAGACGGCTTGGTCAGTAGAAAAGCGCCAGCGTGAACTAGTCAGAGCTGATCGGGCCATGTCTTCGTACATTGCGTCACAAATTGTTGCTTCCGCAGTGCCATCATCAAAAGACTGAATCACATCACCGCCGATAAGCAATGATGCGCGAGAGCAGATCTTGATGGGTGTGTTTGCTACATCTGGCATTTGAAGTCGGGGGGCCTAAGCCCCCCTCCCTACTTAGTTGTTATCTAAGACTTCATAGATACCGTCGTCATCAATAACGACAGCGCCCATGGACATCATAGAAGTTGCAAGGTGTGATACTTTTTGCGGTACATAGTTTACCTCAGTAGTCACATCGGCGTTAATGCCAAGACCAATTGAGGATGTGTGATACGCAAAGTTCTTACCACCAGCTACAGCAGACGTTGAGAAGATCTTGAAGCCCAAGAACTCTTTCATTGTCATGCCGCCTGCGAATGGCAGGTTCTGTGGCCCTACATAGTCGGACGATGCAAACTCGTTGATAGAGAACAAGTCAGCAAAACCAGCAGGAGACATAGCAAGATAGCGTTGGCCATCTTCTGGAATGTCGGCTGCGCCGAATGTGGAGAACAATGTAAGCAAGTCAGCCTTGACCAATGCACCAGCGGTGTCAGCGATCTGAGTTGAGTTTGCACCAGCATCCATAGCTGTAATAAGGATCTCATCTGTCTTGCGACCCAGAGCGGCAGCAGCAGATTGTGCTACAGCTTGACGCTCATTAATGTTGATCTTCAATTCGTCTAGCTTGTCGATGTACTCTGGAGCGTAAAAGTCAGCCATAGTAGCTTCGACATTGGTGTGTACGAGTTCCATAGCGGTGACATCACCGTTACGAGTTTTAGTGTTTGCAGCGCCTTTACCAATTACTTGGAAACGAGCAACCGAACCAGTGACGTTTGACGAACGAACAGTATTGCGGAGCTTAGACCCCATACGCTGATACGCCAAATGTACTTCTGTTTCGAACTGCTTGATGAAGGCTTGGTCGATAGTATTAGCCATTTTATCAGTCCTTAGATGAAGTTACGATTCAACGGGTGTCCGCTCTTTCACGTCAGCAAGGGTGTCCTTTCGGGCCTTTCAGTGCGTTACGGGCCGTAGTGCCTCATTGTAAACAATCTTTTTGTCTGGATTGCAACGCACAAAATCAACATACTTGTTCGCATCTACTTGGTGTATCCCTACAGCCTCAAAGCCTAGCCACGCTGCCCAGTTAAGCATTCCCTCATAATCTGCTAAGATTGTCATGCTCATATACGTTTCGCTCTGATCGAAAAAGTTAACTAATAGCTTAGATCCACGCGCCATAGCGTGAAAGTTTTGCTTCAAACCATCTGAAAACATTGAGAACATTTGAGGAGACTCTTGATCATCATTGTACCAAAGCCCACCAACCATCAAAAAGCTGTCATCATTGCGCCTGCAAAGGTACGCGCTAGACGTTTCATACATTTCTAACAGTGCTTGCTTAATGTCTGTATGCCCAAGGAGAACCATCTCTCTTTTATTCTCTGAGCTTAGATTCTCGGCCACTTCATCTATATGGCCAAGAGTAAACGGGGTGAGATAGTAGTCACCCCGCTTTAGTATTTTAATCTCGGTAGACCTGTTTGAAGCCAGCGTCGACTTCCCGTACAAAGTTTGGGTCTCGGTCTCTTTGACTGTAATATCTTGGATCATTCATCATCTCCGTGAGCTTTTCCCTACTCAGTCCCGCTGTTGGCTGAGTATTCCCAGCAAATGATCCACCTTTTAGTGCTTCTTGTATAGCCTCTAGCGCAAGAATGCCTTCATGGCTTTCGCACATACGCTCGATTGCTGGCATAGATTCTTCTGGAAAGAACTTACTAGCGAACATAGATGCAGCCTCAATACGAGTATCTGCATTTTCACCTAGCTTTGCTGCCTCTGCCTCTAGGTCAGGACCGCTTTCCGTACCAACGGACTGAGCATACATCTCGATGCCCTGCTTAAACTCTTCTTGTGAGAATCCGTTTTCAAACGCATGATCAGACCACCACTTCAAAAGCTCATTGTCTACAGAGGCTTCTGGGTCAATGATGTCAGGTAGCTCGTAATCACCAGCACTATCAGGGCGGCTGCTAAATGCTTCTGCCTGTAGCTCTTCAAGTAAACCGCTGCGAATATCCTCTTCTTTAGCGCCTAGCTTAGATGATAACTCAGAGTAAGCCTTGGCTAAGTCTTCACCAGTTTTATATTTTTCAGGCAACCAGTCCGGTCTATCTTGTGACGTTACGTCACTTTCAATAACATAGTCCCGTGACGTTGCGTCACTTTCCTGCGTTTCTACTTGACCTTCAACTTCTTCACTCATTTATTTTTGCTCCTATGTGCATGTGAGATACGCTGTTCGATAAGGCCAACAATGTACCGCTGGCCTTCAACGTGTCTCAACTCCTCCGTTGTCACGTTAGGACCGTGAACCATTTCAATGGTTACGGACCGCAAGTAACTCAACACTTCCTTCCCAGTCGGTGTCGAGAATATCTCAGCAATATTCTTACTGATTTCAACGTCTTTGTCGGCAGGGCGCTGAAAGCCGTCCCTGCCAATGTTAACCTTGTTGTTCAACAGGCGCTCCCATTTGCTGTTGCTGTTGCTGCTGTGCCATCTGCTGCGCCATCGCTGCTATCTGCTTGCGTTGATTCTCATCGCGGATCAAGCTCTCAGGCACACCAAACTTCTTAGCAAGATGCGCTGCTGTTTGCTCACCGTCAATAAGAAGCTGCAACATCTCTGGGCCAAACACGCCACCAACAAGCTCCAAGAACCGTGCAATGCTTGAGATGTCTTGGTTAGCTTGGGCTTGAGCAAGCGGAGATACAGACCGAATCTTAACTTCACGGCCATTAATTGAAGGAACCTCAATGCGACCCTGCTTCTTTAAGATATAGATAACTCGTTGCAACAATGGCTGCACAAGCTCTGCCTGCAATCTACCAAAGGCAGACCCCATGCGCCGAGACAGGTCGGCCATACGTTCTGCAACTTCAGTCGCAGTAGCTGGTGTTCGATCTGGATTGCCAAGCATGTCATTGTAAAGAGCGCGTTTAATGTTAAGGCGCATATCGCTTAGCACAAGCTGAGCTACATCAAAGCTACCTGCTGCTTGGATTGGCTGCAAGCCAGCAGAACCCATAGCTTTAGGAATGATTGAACCAGGAACAAGTTGGATCGTATCAGGGTTAATGACGCCATCGTCATCAATTTGATAGACACCAGATATAGCCATTTGAGCGTTCTCAAGAATTAACTCAATAGTTAGATTGGTTGTCTTAATAGCAGACAGAGCGTTGATTAGTGGGCCACGACCATAGATTTCACCCGCGCACTTAGACCAGCGGAAACAAATAAATGGGTTTGCTCCAAGTCCAGATATCTCTTTATAGTAAAGCACTGTCTCAGTGTTCATGCAGATCGCATAGTGAAAGTAAGCATCCTGATTTTTCTTTGAATAGTCTTTGCAGACAAGCTCAAGAACAGTAGTGGTTGCTTCTTTACCCATCTGAGCCATAACTTTAGGATCAAAGGTAGCGTTGGGATACAACTCAGATAGCTGGTCGTACTTAACCTTCTTACGCTCACGATAAACGTGGTCGATTTTATCGTCAGGTCCAGTGTCTAGCACGACATGAGGTAAGGGTATCGCACTGAAATTAATAGGATTAATTGCATCACCCTCTTCGACACAGAGAATACCTGTGCCAACAGCCAAGTCCATGAACGACTCATGCACCTCTTGGCTAAAGTTAGAGTTCTGCAACACCTCAAAAACGTAATCAGTTACATCGTCAAGCTGGTTGTCGATCTCTTCGCGCTGATCCTTTGGCACTTCGCTACCAGACATAAGATCTGCCCATCGAGCAAAGTTAGGAACAATGCCAGACTGCAATCGACTGGCAAACTCTTGGACACCCACAACTGCGGTCTCGTCAAAAATTTTGTCGTCACGGCGTTCACCGGGGGTTTCCGAATAAAACGACTCGCGTTGTGGAAGAGCATACTCATAGCATTCTTCAAACAACGGAACCCATTGCTCCCGAAAGCCTTTAGCTTTCTGATAGCGTTGGATATATTGTTTAGCTAGTTTGTCCATTACTGATTGAACCTACCAATAAATCCTGCTCCAGTTCCGCCGCTACGGAACAAAGATCTACGTCCACGCCCACCACCGCTGCCTCGTCCCTCGCCAGCACGTCGAGCCTCAAGAGCTTCGCCAATATCTTCACGCTTTACCTTAGCTGCCTCTTCTGCTGACTCACGCTTTGCAGCATCAGCTTCAAGTGACTGATCTACAGATACTTGCTTCTCTTCTTGACTAGGGCCACCGCCACCACCAAAACACATAGTAAATCTCCTTTGCTTTATCCTTCGTAAGCACGAAACTTACAAAAACTCAACGCACAAACTACATTCGCGCCCATAACCCCTGCCGTTTTCGTTTGGCTGGGCCTTTATTGAAGACATCAAAGTCACGTTTAGCCACTGTGGGAGTGGCTGGCTTTTGACTATTCATAAGAGCGCGGCCCTCGCCTGCACCCAGAAACAAGTATTGTGCTGCATCGTGAACATGAGAAAACATATTCTTGTCAGGTTTATCCGCAAACCTTTCTCCAGAAACTTCCATTCGCTTGTAAGCATAGCCGCCATCAAAGCCCTTGATTAGCTGCTGACAGCGCCGATCTATTAACATCGCTGGCTTCCCTTCCACCATCTTGGTCAGCTGGGAGGAGACAGCCTCAAGTCGAAGGTCAACAGAGTTGGAAGGCGCTGGGAACGCCCTCAAGCCAGCTCCGCGCATGATGTGAAAGGGAGTTGACTCATCAGTTTGCGCGCGGAAATCACCCGATGGATCGCCAAATATAATGACTTCTCCAGCGGCAGCGAACCTAGTCGCTAATTCTTCTCGTAGAACTTCAGAGAATCTAACGATGCCCATGTCGATAGCTACGATCTCAGACTGAACAAACCATCTTCCGCGCACCTTTTGCCCTATAACAGCGGCAGGAGTTAGCCCAAAGTCCACGCCTACATACAGAGGCACGTTGGCTGCTACAGGTATTTCCTCCTTGGCGACATGAACTTCTGCTGCAAACATTGGATACACAGGCTTTCCTTCTTGGATATGGCCTAGTCTATTCATAACATACACATCAATCCAAGACTTAGTTTTACCCTGTACTAAGTTAGGGTAATAGCTCTTCATCATGTTTTTCTGGTTCTCAGCTTCTTTGCTGGGAACGTAATCCTCTATCTCGCCTTCTTCTGATTTCTTTTCGACCATGCCAGCGGGCTGCGTAAAGAAATTCCAGTTATCTGGTTTGACCAGCATCTTAGCCTGCTCACGCGGTATATGATCCGGGATTGGTACTTCTCCAGACATAATCGGCCACCAGTGATCTTCTTCAGGAGCGTTGGTATCGGCAATGACGCCAGTCCAAGAAGGACCGCCATCACGCATAGAAGGATAACGACCCACACGCATAGTACAGGCATCAATAATACTCTTAGGTATTTCGCGCGCTTCATTAATCCAGATGCCAGTAAGCTCCAAAGATAGGAGTTTCTTGACATCTTCTGGGCGGTCAAGTGCAAGGAAGAGAACCTCAAGTTCAATGTCACCTTTTTTTATGTTGTGTGTATATGGGACTGACCAAGTAAACTTTCCCCAGTCAGCTTCTGGAAACCAGTCCAACCAAGTCTTAATCGTCGTTGTTCTAAGCTGTGGGTTAGTGTTCCGTATGATCGCCCAGCGACTTTTCCGACTGCCATCAGGCGCTTTCTTCTGTTCCAGAGCGCGGCGGAATACTTCTACACAGCAAGCAACAGATTTTCCAGAACCTACGGGACCGCGTATGCCACGAAAGAAAGTGTTGTCCTTCATGAAGCCCTTGAGAACATCGCCATCAGGCTTGTACTTGAAGTCAACCACTACCGCAGTCCCTTATCCACGCCGAACTTAATCATACGCTGCACGACCTCTGGGCCTATGCTTTCAATTAGCTTGTCGCACTCTTGATCTGTGACAAACGACTTGCCGTGCTTGGCCTCAACGTAAGCGAACTCAGTCTTACGAACAATGCCACGAAGCATCTGTAGCTCCATGGGCTTTAACGTACTGATAAAGCTCACTTCTTTTTGGCCTTTGCCTTCTTAGCGGCAATAACTGCGGCCTTCATACCAGCTTTAGTATATGGGTATTTCTTTCCAGCTACATTAGGCATTGCGATACTTCCTTACTTTGTTGGCAATTGCTTTCGGTTGAGCCACATGCTGCTTACCCTGAGCCTTGCCCTTTCGTTTAGCTGCGGTTGTAGCTGCATATTCAGAACTACTAAGAGCAGAGATAGCCTTAGTAGGAAGATACCGCTCACCTGTTTCACTGGACTTCTTTCCAGACTTGGTGCGCCACTTCTGCTTGCCCCAATTCATCAGAGACTTTTGTGGAGCTTTCATCGGTATCCACCGCCTGCCGCCTTATAGCGTTTAGCTAGTAGCTGCGCTTTACGAGCAGACCACTTGCCTGCTGCCGTCCCTTGAACATTTGCTGCCTTTATCCGGTTAAACAAAGTCTTCCGCATCTTAGGCTTTGTGTAGTTACCTGCTTCATTTACTGCCATTCTTTTTACCCTTGGCTGGCGTCTTAGCTTTCTTTTTAACCCAAGCCTCATTCTCTGGGGTGCTTGGGTCGTCAGCTACATAGTGTCCCTTCTTAGTCCGCGCACGCACTTTAACTTCTTTTACGTCTGCATCTGCAATGAAAAGCAAACGTCGAGTGTCTGGCTTTCGCGTTGCGCCTGTATATGTGGTTCCAGCAAGGGTGTGAGTGGGACCATCGTAAGGTGTATTGTCGTTTGCGTGCATCCAAGCCATGCTTCATCCTATCCGTAAGGGTTCAATAAACTGCGCCGCATCGCTCCAACGCGCTGCTCTGGTGTCTCGACATCCTTCATCTCAGGAACATCGCGGTCAACCTTCTTCTGAGAAAGAGACGGGAGCGCCCCGTAGTCTACTTTCTGCTCACCGTACATCTGAGAAACGCTTTTGCCCTTACTGCCGCCAAAACACATTACCTGTTCCCTTCTTTAATCATGTCAGCTTCCATCTTTTCAACGCGCTTCAGCAATGAATAGTGCTTGCTGGAAATAACATCATTCTTCTCAGGGATGCGCTTTAAGTTAAACGCCTTGATAATAGCTCGTTTAATAACCTTGAGAGGCTTATTGTTCTTTGCTTTGTCCATGTCATCAAGCTGCTTGTCTAACCGCTCGTACACGGCTTGCTTGGTAATCGGTTTCTTCAGAGTGTTATTACCCACGGGCCTTGTTCCTTTTAGTAATTGCTGCTGCTTTCTTCCGGGCATCTGCTGGGGAAGAAGCGCCCCATGCTTTCAATGCTAAAGCCTTGCGGGTCGGGCGACCCTTCTCATCTTTCATCGGGCCTTTAACGCCAGCCATTCGAGCAAGGAAAGAAGCGCGACGAGGATTGTCCCCGCTCCTAACAGGAGCCTTTAGCTTGGAGCCAGTGGTTCTGTTGAAGTGGGCGCGACCCGCTTTGTTCAAACCACCTTTAGGATTCTGATGCGCTTTGATTACCATAACCTGTACTCTTCAATGCAGCCTTAACCTTGCTCATGTCCTGTCGGGGAGCGGGGGTCGGCTCTGGGGATTTGCTAAATCTACTCATGATCGGACCTTAGCTAAAGAAAAAATAATTATCAACCGCACAGAATCTACTAGCTGTCAGCAGCAGGGAGTATCCCTGCAAGCCTTGTGGGGAAATAATGAGAGCGGGGGACCAGTAACGGAAGGAGGCCCGGTAGTTTTTCCCCCACCCCCGCCTGTGACAAACGCACCTAAGTGATGGCGGCGGGGCCTCCTAGCCCAGATCAATGCTGACTCGGATATCACCAGCCACCTGAACCTGTGACCTGTCTATCGGTTTATACCCAGCTCGATCCAGTAAATCCTTGCTAGCTTCTAGCTGAACGTACTCTGACTTAGCCCCCATAGCTAGCCGTCTCACTGTTCCAGCTGCCAAGGTAGCACTAAGCCCAAACTCCTCGTTCATCCTCTGCATCAAGTACTGCTGCACATGTGGTAGCTTCATAGTCTTGGTAGCTGTTACTCTTCCAGACTCACCGCTACTGTATCCAGCGGCCTCTGCTGCCTTAGCTATAGTACACCCTCTTGCTACAATGGTGTCAACTAACGCTGTCTGTTTCTTAGTCAGCTGTCTTGTATTCGGAACCTTATTCATCCGTACATACCATCACTTAATCCCATTGCTTGCCCCCCTCTCCCTCTCTCCCCCCAATAAGCCCTATTCTGAAACTGCTTGTCAATATGTGACGTAGCGTCACTTACGTAAATAGGTATCATAGTACCTCGTTTAGCCATTGACAGGGCGATCCCTTACGGGCCGGGCTGTCGTGAATGGTGACGCCCTTGGCGTCTCCACCCTACGGGCTTCCATCCCTATCGCAGGGGGACATTGGCCTGTCCCCCTTAGACCCCCTATGCCAAAAGAGAAAGAATGAGCGCTATGCGCACAGGTTTAAGAACACACCCCTCGCTTTGCTCGGGGCGTCTTTCAACGGCCAAAACCGTCTGGTTCCAGCCCGTCATGGCTCATTCCCCAAAACATTCGCAAGGGGTACGCTTCGCCCTTCGGCCCCTTGCGAACGTCAAGCCTCGCTTTGCTCAGTTTGTGGATGACCCCTGTCGTTCTGGCCCCAGCCGCTTTCGTCCGCCGAAAGACTGTGTGGGGTGTTAAAACAGAACTCAGGAGAACAGATCATGACTAATACGAAATCAGTAAATATCGCTAACGAAATCTGCAACATGTTCACACACGACACAGAGGTGTATTTTCACGAAGACAATCTTTCAGGCAAGACCGATGGCTGGCGTCACGTTGATACCATGGAATTTCACCGCCGTATTCTGCTCGAACGCATGATTGGCCACTTCGAATATTGGTTGCCACGTCAGAAGGATCGCGAGTCGAAGGCCAAGTATTTTGCCGAGCGTTATCGCGGCGAATACACACCCGGCAACGAGCTGGCCGAGAACAACTTTCGCGGTGCCGTAGCTCGCTATCAAGCGGAACACATGTTGACCACGACCATGCAAGCCGAGCTTGCACAGTTTCAGGCAGCATACAAAGAGAGCTTCAACAAAAGCTATACATCACAGAAAGCCACTGTCATTGATGGCGATCTGCCCGACGACATCGCAACGCTTATGAAATCCATGGACAGCATGGACGCAGACAACGAGAGCGCAGCCCCCAAGAAAGGGGTTGCGTAACACAGCGGGGGGTCGGATGGCCCCCCAAAATTTTCGCGCTGCGCGCGAAGAATAGCCGGGCTTTGCCCGCCTGTAATCAACTCGCTACGCTCGCACAGGCTCGGCCTCTGGCCTCGTATGGCTTGCCGTCCCACCACAGGGTACGGATGGCAGG
>Ga0208303_1000272_pt1 | contig 21664 bp, 36 predicted proteins | sample CB_VirMetaG_2_FD_184537 | JGI IMG/M metagenome (GOLD analysis project Ga0208303, IMG submission 184537) | Freshwater to marine saline gradient viral communities from Chesapeake Bay - CB_1504_2 Viral MetaG (SPAdes) (version 4) | ecosystem: Environmental > Aquatic > Marine > Coastal | place: USA... | reverse complement strand
AATGCACAAAGAGGCGGCTAACGAATTCCAGCGTGCTGGTGTTTCTGTAAGCGCTCACAGCGTTTTGATTCCATCTGACGCTTTCAAGCGTGACATGACTGCTACTGGCGGTAGTGGTGGTGACCAAGGTGGTGTTAACATCCAAACAAATGTGGGTGGTATCATCGACGTTTTATTGCCAAACACTGTATTAGGTGGATTAGGTGTAACTCGTTTTGACAACCTTACTGGTAACTTAGATCTTCCAAAAGCAAACACTCAACCTGCTGCTGGATGGAACACAGAAAATGGTACTGCTGCTGAGAAATCTCCTACATTCGGTAAAGTTAGCTTTTCGCCAAAGCGTTTGGCTGCTTTCATCCAAGTTTCTAACCAGTTGTTACGTCAGTCTTCTAATAGCATTGATGCTTACGTTCGTAACTATTTGGCTCAAGCAATGGCGCAAGAGTTGGAAAAGGCTGCTATCAAAGGTGGTGGAACTAACGAGCCTACCGGTATCATCGGTAACGCTGATGTTAATGTTATTTACGCTGGTGGAGCTGCTTCTAACGCTACTAATGCTAATGGTGCAGCAGTAGTATGGGCTGACGTTGTAAACGCAATGAAGGCTGTAGAATCTGCTAACGCTATGGGTCAGGCTTACTTAACTAACCCATTGGTTAAGGCTGCTTTACAAACCACTGCTCGTCAAGCATCTGGTGTTGAAGGTAACTTTATCCTTCAGTCTGGTGCTGGTGAGTTAAACGGTTACCCAATGGCTGTTACCACTAACGTACCAAGTAACTTGGCTAAAGGTGCTGCTTCTGATTTGTCAGCAATGATTTTCGGAGATTTCAGCAAGTTGGCTATCGCTTCTTGGGGTGGAATGGAACTTACTGTTGATCCTTTCAGCGGAGCTACTGCTGGTTTGACCAACATGGTATTGAACGCTTACATGGATGTTAATTTGTTACAGCCTGCTTCATTTGCAGTTTGTAAGGACATCGATGCCTAAATAAACCTACACGGAGGTTAACCGTGTGCCTTGGGTCGCTTGATTGACGGCCCAAGGGTCTAATTATGAAAGTGAAATTTGTTAAATTTCCCATAGCATTAAACCTTGCGTATAATGTTGGGGACATAGCAGAATTAGAACAGAAACAGGCTGAATTGCTTATTTCTGAAGGATATGCAGAAGAAGTAAAAGCTCCTGCAAAAAAAAAGGTTAAGCCAATCAACCCAGAAGAAGGCGATTAATGATAACGGGCAAAAAAATAGTATCTCGCACTAATGCAGACACCGACTACATATCTGTAGCAACGGCTAAGGAGCATTTGCGTGTTACTACAACCGCAGACGATACATATATAAGTTCGCTTATCAGTGCTGCTTTGGATGTATGCAGTCATTACGTTGGCTATGAGTTGCGTGAGTCAGTTTGTAAATACGGATTTACAGAATTGGTTGGACAACCGGCAACCGTAAACCCATTGAATGGTGCGCCATTGCTTATGGGTAATTATTTGCGTATTCCTGCAAAAGTAATCAGTTTAGATTTATTGCAGTATTCGGATCAAGATAATACATTGCAGACGTTCACTGATTATATCACTGAGCCATTGCAACTATCTAATTTTGGGTTGGATGTGTATTTGAACAGCCTTCCAACGTCATTAACGGATGCTGAAACAAAATACATAGCAACTGTAACTGAAGGTTTTACACCCACAGATTTCAGCGCATCATTAAAAATTGCTTGTTTGTTTTTGGTTGCTCAATATTATGATAACCGCCAAAATATAATTGTTGGCGCAAGCGTAATGGAGATGCCTAAAGGCACAGAGTTTTTACTAGATAAATATAAATTAAGCACATTTGCATAATGAATGCAGGCCGATTTGATACGCTAATTGAGCTGTGGAATTACACAGTTGAAACCAACTCATATGGTGAGCCAGTAAAGTCATGGGCTAAATATAAGGATGTATGGGCGCGAATTGAGTATAAGGTTGGTAGAGAGCAGATTGATGCAAATCAGTTGCAACACAAACAATCCTGCAATATCACTGTTCGTTTTGATCCATTAATATCTGTATTTAATGAGATTCGCCATGATAGTAGTATATTCAAGGTTGTATCAATTCAGACGTTGGGCCGCAACGAATATTTAATATTAAATTGTGACCAAAGCAATTAGTGATAAAGAATTAAGAGCGTTGCTCAAAAAATTGAACAGAGCAGCTTTAAAGCCAGATGAGATACGTCATGCGCTTGAAATTTCTGCTGCTCCTTTGGTTAATCAATTAAGATTGAGAGCGCCAATGGAAATAATCAGAAAGGATATTGGGATAATTAGCCAGCCAATAAAATATCCGCGATCAATAATGGTTGGTTTACGTTATACGGAAGGAGCAAAAAGCAATTTAGCATATGCTTTTGAGTATGGTACTGTAGATAGATACACGAAGGCTAAACAATTTCGTGGTAAGTTACAACCCGGCCCTTGGTTTAGACCAACAGTCGATAGTATGCGTAGTCAAATTGTAACCAACATGAAAAATGAAATGACTAAAATTGTACAAAATAAACTAAATAAATAAAACAATGGCAACAACTGGATTAGTAAACGGTACGTTGGTAGCTTTATACAAGGATGTATCTGGCACGCTAACAAAGGTAGCTAACTTAACAAGCACTGATTTTGAATTAAGCAAAGATACTATCGATGCTACTAACAAAGACGGTGGTAGCTACAAAGAATTTTTAGTAGGTCTTAGCGGATGGACTATGAACGCAGAAGGTATCTTTGAAGAAGATGGTGGCGTAACTGGTATTTCTGCTAAAGATTTATTGGATGACATCATTGCAGGTGATGCTGTAACGGTAGTAATGACATCAAATGTAACTGGAGATTTGAAATTATCTGGATCAGCAGTTATTACATCTTTTGCTTGGAATGCTCCAGTAAACGATGTATCAACTTTTTCTGTATCTTTGCAAGGCTCAGGTGCTCTTACAGTAGCGACTGTATAAACCTACTTGCTTTTGGTTTTCCATGCAAATTGCCCGGTATCTGTATATCGGGCTTTTTGTTTATATTTGCCAAATGGAAATAGTAATAAATAACCAAACGTACCCATTATTTTTTAGTATGCTCACTCTTGAGCAAGTGATGGCAGCCAATAAAATGGTTGATTTTGATTCATTGCAAGAAAGTCAAAACGTTTCTGAATCAATGAAATTTGCTCGTGACTGCGCATTTTACGGTATTGCATCAGGCATGAAAAAGATTGGGAAGAAAAGCCCGTTTCATTCAAGCGAAGAGATTGCAGAGGCAATTGAAAGTTTTGAAGATTTGCAACCAGCTATTACAGCGTTTACGGAAAGCGTTACCGGTTTTTTTCAACAGAAGGAAGCCAAGAAAAACAAGTAGAGGCTTCCAAGCCATTAACGTGGCTTCAAATTAAACGCATTGCATATGGCCAATTGGGGTTTACTCCCGATGATATGGCTATCTACCAACCCGAATATTTTAGGATTAAATTAGAAGGCATCAGAGAGGCTCAAACCCAAGAGTTTAGAAATGATTGGGAGCGTACTCGATGGCTTGCTACAGCAATACTTTCGCCACACGCCAAGAAAGGTAAAGGCATCAAACCTACAGACTTAATTAAGTTTGATTGGGAGAAGCCAGAGATGAATGTGGTTGAAATTGTAACTAAGTATAAAGATGTTTTTGATAAATTGCGACCATGAAGGCAATTAAGGCCATTTATACATTGCTTACTCAATCTGCTGAGGTTACTGCAACAGTATATCCAACTCGCATATTAGAAGGCGCTTCACTGCCAGCAGTAGTGCTAACGCAGATTAGCCGTGTGGCTAATGATACCAAAAAGGAATATAGTAAATCTGATATATCACGCATACAAATTGATTGCGTAGGCAATACGCCTACAGAGGCGTTTGATTTGGCAGAAGCTGTAAGAACAGCAATGAGTGCTGAATTGCCAATTATATATCAAGGTGTATTAGTTCAAAACATAGCATTTGATGATGAGCAAATAATAATGGATGATACATTTAGCACACAAGGTGCTACAATGGTAGCCCAAGATTATTTGGTTATGTATGCTAACGCCACATTTAGCACAGGCTCTTTGCTAACAGAACAAGGCGATTTTCTTTTACTTGAGTCAGGTGACGAAATTCTATTATAATGTTAGGAGATTTATTTGTAGTATTTAAAGCGAAGATTGCAGGGTTTATTAATAATGTCAAGCAAATGCTTGGTATTACCCAAGGTGCAACGCAAAAAATTAATGCTTCTGCTAAAGAGATGGAAGGAGCATTAAATAGTGCTTTTTCTGGTCAATTAAGAAATAACATTACGAATCTTTCGGAAAATATTTCACGAACGCGCGAAAATATAGTCAATCTGAAGGATGAGTTAAAATTTTTAATTAGCGAACAAAAAAATCAAAAACAAGGTACTCAAGCGTTTAAAGACACAGCCAAGGAAATAAACAATGTAAAAAAGGAATTATTTAAAGCACAGCAACAATTAGCTGCATATAATATTGAGGCTCGTGATCAAAAGAAAGCCCTTGCTGATAGCAGATTAGCTGCAGAAGATTACAGTTCTGTGATGGAGGCTACCAGTAGGGCGGTAACAGCAGCAAGTCAAGCATTATTATTGATTGGTAATGAAAATGAAAATTTAAAACCATTATTAAGAGGTGTTAGTCTTGCAATGGCAGGAGTTAATGCTGTTATTGCTGTTCAAAATTTACGATTAAGAGAAAATGCTGTATTTGCTAAAGTAGCGGCTGGAGCGCAAAATATATTAAGATCAGCATTTGTTGGAGCTACTGGAGCTGCTACTGCTTTAAAAACTGTTTTAGCTTCCATGGGTATTGGCGCTGCCATTCTAATTATTGGCGAATTAATTTCTAAAATTATGGAAATTAGTGAGGCAACATCAGAAGCAGAAGAAACTCAAAAGAAATTTAACGAGGAATATGCAAAGTTTGGGGGTAAGGAATTATCAAGAGTGCGATTATTAATTAATCAAGTTCAGAATTTAACATTATCACTAAATACAAGAAAAAAATCATTAAAAGAATTACAAGATATATTCCCGGCATATTTTAAAAATCTTGATGATGAAAAAATACTTAGCGGAGCTGTTCGTATAGAAACAAATAAATTAACGACTGCTATATTAAAAAATGCTAAGGCAAAAGCCTTACAAAATAGATTAACCGAAGCAGCGGAAGAAACCTTAATCGTCACACAAAAATCAGCCAAAGCATTAACTGAGTTAAATCAAACAACTAAGGAGTACGAGGAAAATGCGAGCAATGGTGCGGATGTATCGACTTTTTATACATCTAAAATAAATAGATTACGCAATGAAGTTACTGAAGCTGCTAAAAGGCTTGGTGAGTTAAACGCACAAAGCAAAAAGTATTCCGAAGAAATAGATAGAATTAACGCACAGACTGATCCGGTTATAGGGGCAAGTGAAGAACAAGTAAAAAAAGAAAAAGAAGTCAGAGGGAAGATTGCCAAAGTTGTTAAAGAATCCTATAAGGCACAACAGGATGCGGAAATTGCGGATGCTAAAATAAAAGAACAACAAGCACTTACTCTTGCTACCACTGAAGAGAAAAGAGCGCAAATAATAAATGCTACGGAGCAAGAAATAATTAAGATTAAAGAAAAGTACGCACCTAAACTACCTCAAATTGATGCTAAGTCGCAAGCCGAAGCATTGGCTCAATATAAGCAGTTTGAATTAGACAAAATCAACGCACAAATAGAAGCTGATAAACGTTCAAAGGTTGCCAGAGATAAAGATACCGATGCATTAGTAAAAGCGGAAGAAGATAAAAACCAAATCCAAAAAGATTCTTTAGAAGGAAGGCTTCAGTTCAATCAAGAAGAGTTAGATAGAAACACTGGATTATTGGCTGCTGAATATAACAACACTAATTTAACGTATGAACAATATCAAGAAAGATTAAATGCAACTTTAATCCTATATTTAAATAAAAGAAAGGAAATATTAAAGGAAGCTGGGAAAGATACTTTAGAGATTGAAAAGCAGATTGCAGATTTAAGTGGAAAAACATTTGAAAAAAGTGAAGCAAAAAAACAAAAAATATTAGAAGATTCTACCAGACAAATACAAGTATCATATCAAAAATTATTTTCTGATTTAGCTGAAACATTTGGAAATGCTTTATCTGCTGTAGCTACAAACGAAAATCCAATAGAAACATTCTTAAACGGTATACTAAGTAGTGTTGCAAGTTTTATGGATGCTTTTGGTAAAGCCATTATAGCAGTAGGTGTGGCAACAGTAAAATTTAATGCTTCATTAACATCATTACAAGGGCCAGCTGCCATTGCTGCTGGTATTGCGCTGATTGCAGCAGCCGGTGTTGCGAGAAATCTTGCAAGCAAAGGGCCAACTGCCTTTGCAGATGGAGGTATTGTATCAGGGCCAACTTTAGGTTTAATCGGGGAATATCCCGGAGCGGCCAGTAACCCAGAGGTAATTGCTCCATTAGAATAAATTAAAATCATTAATCGGGGATCTGGGGATTCTGGAGGGTTTATTGCAGAAACAAGAATTAGCGGTAGAGATTTAGCCGTAGTATTAAATAGATATAATAAAGATAACGCTCGTGGGTAAATTATACACATCAACATTAGTCAGCATTAATCAAGTAACATATACTGTTGAAATATGGGATAATGCTACCACTCCAACAGTCAAAACATTATTAATGGTTGGCCAAGGATTTAAAATTGATCGTGATGGAGAAGGAGATAAAACATTTGAAAATCCGGTAAGAGGTAGTAGAGCAACAGCATCATTTAGCATTACTGATGCATTGGATATAGAGTTTTTTCAAAACATGGGGGTTGCGGATGAAGGCGTATACCACATGGTTATAAAGAAGGATTCTGATTTATATTGGGTTGGTAAAATATTAGCTGATCAAAATCAATGGAGAAGAACACCAGATGGTGTATTTACTATGGATGTTGTTTCAGTAGATGCATTAAAGTTATTGGACAATTATGAAATAGATGCTAATTGGTTTGATTCTGATGGTAGAATATTAATTTCTAAGTTAATATATGAGATATTGAATGTGGTTGGAATGACAGATTATTGGGATTTGTCGGGTGCTACAAACAACTTTTTTGCAGATGCATTAAATGTATACGAAACGAGTTTAGCTTCATTTACTACAGAGCGTATAGGTAAACAAAAAATTAGTGTTAATGCATTTTTTAAGGAGTTTAATACATATACAAGCTATGGTATTAGATACAATGTGTACAAAGGGTTTTTATTGAATTGCAAAGAAGCCTTAGAAAAAATATTGCTGAATTTTAACGCAAGAATGATTTTAGAGGATGGAATGTATTGGATATACAATCCATTGTCATATGCTAATTATACAGCCATTTCTTATAATAAATATGATACAAGCGGAGATGTTTACCAATTAGGGCAAACATTTAATCATGCTTTATCAATATCTACACAAAATACTATTCGCCCAAAATGGTCAGAATTTCCAGTTATAACACATCAACCAGCAGATAAAGAAATCAAAGTAACACATCAAAAATTTGCCAGTAAAACAAACGCAAGATTTTTTAATAGTGCTTCAACCGGAACAATGACTGTTGGCCCATTAAGAACTAATGATGTAAACGAGGTAATTAGCGAAGGAACTATAACTATTAATGTACCAAATCAATCGCTTTATGCTCAGTATGACAATATTGGAGTTCGTTTAAAAGCAAGAACATATAGTTATGATGGGGCAGTATACAAAACATTTGATCACGAAGATAAAGAATGGAAAGTAGCTGGCGGTAAGCCCGGTTGGACTGAAAAAACAATGAATTTGCCTTTATATTATTCTCGTGGTTTAATTAGGCAATTCTATCCTTATAATTATCAATATAATTATTCAGTAGGTGCTGATTACATATACACTGAATTTGAAATTGAAATGTTGTTGTTAAAATTAGGTTCACCTACAAGAACACAGCCAATTAATTTTTCTGGTATGCAAAGATTATATCAAAAATCTGAATTACCGTATGAGCAATTATTCACCAATTCCAATAATACAAGCGCATCTCAAGTAAATACATATGATTTGGTTTTTTATGATGGATATGGCATAGATGCCCATGGCACTATATTGGTAGATAATAATGCAGGAGATTATGTAATACCAACCGCATGGAGTGCATTCCCTACGGCCACACATACATATATTGACGATATTATTGGAGTAAATGGTTATAGTAATATGGCTTTATATAGCAATGCTGTAAAAACTATATCAGGGGAATGGTATGATGGCGGTAATTACCATGTAATGAAATCATTAGAGTTTGATGAAAGTATTTGGATATGGCAAGGTGGAACATTTTTTGCTCAATCGGAAGTGTTTGCAGGAGAATGGCTGAGAGTAGCAAGTTCGTTTGGTTTAGTTGTGGTTGGAGATGAAGGAGAGGATCAAAACGGATTTGATAATGACCAATTCAGCTCTGGATTAGTTGCATTAAATGATAGAGTTAATTTGCTCTATGAGCAAGATTTAAATCTAAGTGAATTTTTTCAATACAATCTATTATTTTCTACAGATTTCGACCAAACCGTAACGCCAACTGAGAATACCATATACAATGTTGGTATTAAATATGACGCAGGTACAGAAGATTTATCTTGGGTAACCCAAGAACTTGGAAAAGTACAATCCTTAACTGGTGGAACGCACGACTTGGATGATACTTGTGAGTTGGTTGTATGTGATACAACTGCTGAAAGTGTTATCGTTAATCTGCCTGATCCTGCAACGGTAAAGGGATTGAAATTCATATTTAAGAAAATAGCATCATCGCATAGTGTGGAGATAAATGGCACGATAGATACTCTACCAATGTACTCGTTTAATAGCTCGTTTGAATCGGTGACTATTATGAGCGATGGAACTCAGTATTACGCTGTTGGTAGATATCACGGCTAAATTGTAACAATACAAATATTAGTCTGTTTTAAATTCGCCACATGGCTAATCAAAAAATTAGTGAATTATCGGAAATTGTTACCGTTGAAAATACGGTAGACGTTCTTCCCATTGTTGACGTTTCAGCAAATACAACCAAGAAAGTAACACCAAACGCTCTAAAAGTTGCGTTGCAATTAAATAATGTAGATAATACAAGTGATGCTAACAAGCCAATTAGCTCTGCGCAACAAAATGCTTTGGATGGTAAAATCGATAAAAATTCTCCAATTACCGCAGGATCTGCACCAAAAATTACATTTGATGCAAATGGACTTGTAACATCTGGTGATGCCTTAGATGAAATAGATTTACCAACTGGAATAAATGCTAACAAAATAGCAACTGGAATTGTAAGCAATACAGAATTTGAATATTTAAACGGAGTAACCGACAATATTCAAACTCAATTTAGCGGCAAACAAGATACATTAGTTTCAGGAACGAACATAAAAACCATAAACTCTAACTCTTTGTTGGGTAGTGGTGATGTATCGGTACAGGAAACGCTTGTAAGCGGTACAAATATCAAAACCATAAATTCTACATCGTTACTTGGAAGCGGTGATATTAGCATTTCGGCAAATCCAAGCGGAGGTGCTGGTTCAATCCAATTTAGTGATGGTAGTGCCTTTGCAAGTGATAGTAATCTATTTTGGGATAATACTAATAAGAGGTTAGGAGTTGCAGAAAGTACACCAACTGCAAGAGTTCACATCAAAGGTAGTGGCTCAACCTCTGCCACTACATCTTTGTTGGTTCAGAATAGTTCGGGGACGGAGATGCTGAAAGTTGACGATGGGCAAAATATAAATTTACGCAGTAATGTTATTATAAACCACCCAACAGTATCTTCAAGAGTACTCCGATTAGGTTGGGGTTCAGTATTTGCGGACGATGCTGGCAGTGAATTAGATATAGGAGCAGATTATGACAATACTAGTTCCCCAAGAATAATACTTGCTGGTTCTTCAAGAAGTACGGGTGCAAATACAATTCAATTACAAGCAATAAATGGAGTAAGTGTTGCATCGTCTTTAACATCTCCAAATTCATCTGCCCAATTAGATGTTTCATCAACCACCAAAGGTTTCCTACCTCCCCGAATGACAACAACGGAAAAGAACGCCATTAGTTCACCAGCGGCTGGATTGGTTGTTTACGATTCTACAACAAACAAATTATGTTGCTACAACGGCACATCTTGGAACGACTTATTCTAAAATTATGTACATAAAAATTAACACAACAATTAATTTGAATAGCGGTATCAGCATACCAAGCGGTTCAGTAGTAACCATAGCGGAAGGCTATGCTTCAGTAAAGGATTTAAAAGATGGTTCAATCCCAAGTCAAATTGCGACATTTATCTATGCGAGTGAAAGTGCATACACACAAGGATTACAACCCTTGCAAGGTGTGGCAGATTTCAACCCCGTATTCCAAGCCGAACTAACCGAAGGAAACTACAAGACAGAAAGTGCAGAAACTTTATTGATTAATGCAGTTGTAGGAAAATTGGGTGAGGTTTATGGTGCAGAGAACATAGAAGTAATATAAATGAAATTCCCTATCTCCTTTGAGCAGTTTAAAAGCGACCCATTAAAAGCGTTGCTACTTATCTCATTTAGTGCAATGAGTGTACTATATTATCGAGCTGAATCTCAAAGTAAGGAGATTAACGCAAGGTGTGAAAGCAGATTGCAAATATGTGAGGCTAAACTTGACAAACTAAGCAAGGCACTAAAGACTCAAGATTCTCTTTGCAGTGCTTTAATTACTGAAATCAAAATCTATAAAAATTTAGGCAAGATATGAAATACTTATTAGCTTTATCAATTGTGGCTTTAATAATGGCTTTAACATCTCAACCGGATTCTATTCAAGAACGTGTTGAAGAACAAATAGAGCATAGCGAGGCCCTACACGATAGTGCAATGATTATATTGCATAAAATTCATATAAAAAACGATTCACTATTGGATGCGTATTTTCCTATTGATAGTACTGCTAAGTAGTTGTAGTGCTGAATGGCATTATAACAAAGCTTGTAAGAAAGACTCTGCTTACTGCGCAGGAACAGTGCGTATTGATACGTTTACCGTTCGTGATACGTTTAATTACTATCAAGTAGATACAACCAATAGCATTGACACAATTACTATCGATACCGGTAGCGTTCAAGTGCAAATAATTCGTGAGTTTGATGTGATCAGGACAACCATCAAGCAGAAACCCGATACAACCTATTTAACTATAACCAAAACAGTACCGCCTAAAATTATCTACAAACGTAGTTATTGGTGGCTGTTATTTATTCCTTTTATATTATGGCTGATCTTAAAAAAGTAAATTTCGATTACATTAAAAAATGGGAGGGTGGGTTATCTCACAACCCAAAAGATAGTGCATCTAAAAACCCAGTGCCATCAACGCCTGATTTCCCTAATCCAAAAGGAACTCACACCAACATGGGTATCACTTGGCCTGCATGGGCTGCCATATTTGGCCGTAGTGACGAATCAGTAGCTGATTTCTACGAAATGCCAAAGGATAAATGGGTGATGGTTTACAAGTGGTATTGGGATATCGTTGGAGGATCCAATATAAATAATCAAATAATCGCTGAGTTATTGGCCGATTGGGCTTGGGGCAGCGGTACAAACGCGTGTTTCCAATTGCAGCGGTTTTTAGTAGCGCAAGGTCAGACGATTGAGGTTGATGGTAGAGTCGGCAAAAAGACTATTTACGCGTTAAATGAGCTTATAAAAGACGAAAGCCCTATAGATATCTATAAGGCTCTCTTTAAGTGGCGTGTAGAGTGGATTAAACGTCTTCCGTCATTTCGTGACTTTGGTCGTGGTTGGATGAACCGATTAGAGGATTTTGATCAGTGGGCATTAGAAGTTCTTCAATCCGAGTAGTTTTTACTGGTTGCATATCTTGAACCTCAAACTCAGTGTGCATTCCCATCATTATTTCTGGGGCGTATAAACGTCCAAAAAATGCAGCTGAACGATATCTAAGCATCAACTCAGGCATTGTTTTCCATTTAGATCCGGCTTTAGACAGCCAACCTTCAGATTTAGCCATTTCCATAGTAACCCATGGGCCGTATAAATCGTGACCGGTTGCTTGTTCGGTTGCTACTGCTCTGCACTTATCATCTTCCATCTCAAATCTTAATGCCGTAAATCTACCGCAACTGTTTAGGGCTGCAATAATAAACGTACTGCTCCATGATGGGCGGCCGTGTATTATGTGGAGGTTCTGCATAACCATTAATGGCGATGCCCCTAAGCGCTGTGCCATTTCAAGCGCTACAAGCGTGTTAGGGATGTTGTTCTGATAATCCTTCGGAATCATCGTTGATAAACTCAACGCCTTAGCTTGGCGCTGCACTAATTCAAATTTTTCTGTATTATTTTCCATAATTAGGTAACATTAATTTCCCCATTGTATAGCCAGGCCATTTATTGGTTGCCTTGCATTCTCTCCAAGTCTTTAGATTTTCTAAGTATTTTTCACGGCCACGCGCAATATCCTCATCTTCAATAACGTATACTGCTACAGCATATGGAGGATTTTTTTCAACTGCTATAAATACAAATCCTTCCACAGTATGCCCGTTTGCCTCTAATACATCCGTATATAATGCAGCCTGCACGTCGTAGCGGTATTTAGCAGCAGAACGCCCAAACGCATATGGTGATGCATCATCGGTTGTTTTTAAATCTATTACAATATTAAGCGATGTAATGCCATCTGGCTTACATTTTAAATCATCATGAGTAAATACTTGCTCAGTAATAGTTAGTTTCTTTAAAATAAGTGATGCTTGATTATGCGCCCAAATAGAATCGGTCATGCGCTCAATCATATAATCTTCATCACGAGTAATTATCTCGTAATCTTTATGATTCTCTTGAAACCGTGTCCATATTTCTTTACCATCTTTGGTTCTGCGATCAGCAGATGGTGCAATAGCATAACGCTTACCCCATTCACCGGGTTCTAAAATACGACAATGAAATGCTCCACCAACAGTTAATGCGGTGGTTTTCTTTTCAACGCTCTTAGGGTTTAAGTAGCGATTCCAGTAATGCAAAGGCGATTTATTTATTAAATCAAGCCCTGACTTACTAACTTTCGTTATGTCTTTATGATAATCCATGTTGCAAATCTAAGACATTTGTTGTAATATTGCAACATCATGTATAAAACATTAATAATCGGGAACGTTGGCCAAGATGCCACAGTAAACCAAGTTGGAGAAAAAAATGTAATCAATTTCTCAGTAGCAGTACAAATAAGAAAAGACTTTACACAATGGGTTGAGTGCGCTTACTGGCGTAATGCTGACCAATCAGTTAGAGTGGCTGAGTTTATCAACAAAGGCAAAAAAATATATGTCGAAGGGCAGTGTGCTGCTGACGTTTGGGAGAACAAGCCAAAATTAAAAATGAACGTCACAAGCATCGAATTATTAGGCAACAATGAAAGAGATAATTAATGCGGTTAAAAATCACCGCGATATAACAGAAAAAGAATTATCTGACGAAATTGGGATAAATAGAACAACACTACACAGATGGAAACGAAACCCACCTCATGCAATTAAGGCCGTATCAAAGCTGGTCGATCAGTACGTTAAAATCAAGCTATCGAAACCATAAACGTGTGCTGTTCGTGCTTCCAACCGGAGGCGGTAAAACAGCCATATTTACAGCGATTGCTAAAAACAGCCCTAAGCGTATTCTCATATTGGCTCACAGAAAAGAATTAATAGAGCAGATATCAGAGCGTTTAGACGTGCCTCACGGCATTATTATGTCCAAGGTGACACCCAACTATGCCGAACGCATTCAAATTGGCTCTGTGCAGTCTGTAATTAATCGTTTGGATAAGGTAGACCCTGAGTTCATAATTATCGATGAGGCACACCATGCAGTTGCAGGCCAGTATGAGAAAATAATGGAGGCGTTTCCAAAAGTGTTTGTTTTGGGTGTTACTGCCACACCATGTAGGTTGGATGGTAAAGGTTTAGCCCATGCATTTGATTATATGGTTGAAGGCCCAAGCATTAAAGAGTTAATCGACATGGGTTATCTTTGCAACGCTAAAGTGTACGCATCAGAGTCTATATTAGGCAAGATCAGAACTACGGCCGGTGATTATAATAAAGCCGACTTGGAAGATGCAATGCTGAAATCTAAAATTACTGGTGATGCCGTTCAAACTTGGCGAAAATATGCATTAGACAAACAAACTATTGTTTTTTGTGTATCTATAAAACACGCTACCATGGTATCAGCCATGTTTAATCTGTTAGGACATAAATCGGAAATAATAAGCAGTAATACGTTGAAACCGGATAGAGAGGCTGTATTGGAAAGGTTTAAAACGCATCAGACAAAACTATTAGTGTCAGTGGATATAATTTCAGAAGGATTTGATGTGCCTTCATGCGAGGCAGTCATATTGTTAAGGCCAACCAAGTCTCTATCATTGTATATGCAGCAAGTTGGGCGTGGATTACGCACGTTTCCCGGTAAAAGTCATGCGATTATATTGGATCATGCTGGTAACTGTTTTCGACATGGATTGCCAACAGAACCACGAGAATGGGAGTTAACAAATGACAAAGTGAAAGCAGCCCAATCTACTAAATGGGCGTTAAGGCAGTGCAAACGATGTTATGCAGTATTCAGCACAGCTGCCGATAAATGTCCAGAATGCGGCCATCTGCCAACACCCGAAAAGAAAGAAATGAAAATGGTTGCTGGTGAGTTAGTGCCTGTAGAAGAAGTTGAGTTAAAAAAGAAAGAGGCTAAACGTCAGTTAGCAGGAGAGAAAACGCTCGAAGATTGGATAGCCATTGCACGACAGCGCGGTTATAAAATTGGCTGGGCATACCATAGGTTTAATGCAAGAAATAATAAATGAATTACTTAAAAGCAGACGGATTTGATGCAGCTATCATTGGGATAGACGTAGCATCTGAAAGACTTGTTTACGACAAGCGAGCAATGGTACAGATTCTAATGGAGGAAGAATCCATGGATGAATTAGACGCAATTGAGTTCCTTGAGTTTAATACTTGGGGTGCATATGTTGGGGAACACACTCCGATATATGTCGATCATTTGGATGATGTATAATAAAAAAGCCCTCGCAGTCAGTGAGGGCCATTGTGTTCCTTGAATATTTAACGACTGTGGTGCAAATATATACAAAAATGACAGAAACCGAAATATTACGAGCAATTCAATCATTATCTCGAGGCAGTGTGCGTTTATTCCGTAACAACGTAGGCTTTGATGCAACCAATAAAGTACGCTACGGTCTGATGCCGGGCAGCAGCGATTTAATTGGGTGGAAAACTATTGAAATAACCAAACACCACGTTGGTAAAAAAATAGCAGTGTTTACTGCAATAGAAGTTAAAAAGAAAGGCGGTAGGGCAACACCGGGACAGCGCCAGTTTATTGAGGTTGTAGACGAATCTGGTGGACTTGCAGGCATCTGCTACAGCATAGAAGAGGCAATAGATTTATTGTCCGATTAATGTCATAAAATTGTGCGTAATGCATAATTATTCACAACAATGTTGCATCTTCGCAACATGGTAGAACGAATTATACATTTATTTGATTGGATTTTATGTGGTTACATAACCGACATGACTTACCAACGTAACGCCTACAGAAAGGCTTACCGTGAGAAACTTGAGATGTGCATTAAAGCAAACAAAGAATTAACTGATGCCTATGCAGAAATTAACGAATTGAGAGATTCTCTGAAGTATTTTAAAGAAAAGCAAAATGCGCAACGCGCTTATCATCGTCAGTGGTATCATAAAAATAAGAAGAAATGATTTGGCTATTTAAAAAGAAACCAGTTCAAGAGGCGCAGCCATTACGATACGAGCGTAAGCCACAGCCATCCAGTAAACTCTACAACGAGGTTATGAAACACCAACACGAGATGCGTAAAAAATTATATAAAGAGATAAAACTAAAATGAGAGTATATCACGAAGACTACGGTTTCGGCTACATGATTCAAAGATGTGGATCAATGGGAGTAGCCCATATTAATTTTGATCATGCTGGGCAGCGCATCGTAGCGCTGGAGGAATTGGAGGTGTTACAATGAAAACACCATTAGAACAGCTACTACAGCATCTAAAAGAAAATAACCTGCATATATGGGATGCAGAGGAACGTCTTGCAGACGAAGAAGATTTCATATTTGATTTCATTAACAAACATTTTAAAACCATTACAAGGGAGGAATTTTACGAGGCGTATGAAAGCAGAACAAATGATTAAAGACCTCCAACTGGAGAACAAACGCCTCCGCGAAGATCTCAGAGAATTAGAGATACAAACGGAGGTGATGCGACGATTATTCGTCGAGAAATACGACTTTGTCGAGGATGAACTGCCCAAAGCACTGAAAAGTGAGAGACTATATCATATGCTCAAAGCACCATTTTACGACAAAAATGAGATGCTGATGTATAAGATTTCGCAGATTACCGGAATAACCCTTAAAGATATCAAAGGAAAATCACGCAAAATTAAAATAGTTACAGCCCGTTTTGCCTGCTATTGGGCTTTACATAATGTAAATAATGTCGGTTTTTCGGAGATTGCAAGGCTATTTGACGTACATCATACCAGTATAATGCATGGAATTCAAGTATTTGCAGACCGTAGTAGCATGAAGCAAAACTATGAGTATCACTTAGTTAAAGACATATTATGCCTATGATTCCACTATTCCACTATCTCTTATATACCGCTCTCTCATTTATTTATATTTTTTTTTCTTTTAACCTGGAATTTTACTGGAATACTGGAATAAAAGAGAGTAATATAATAATAATCAATAAGTTAACTAAAAATTTTACTGGTAATTTTACTGGAATATACTGGTATTTACTGGAATTTACTGGAATATGAGCAAAGTAACGATATTTAAAAGTCTGTTTGATAACAGCACATCATTCCCTGTTCCTTTTGAGCAGGTGGTAGAAAGAATTAAAAATGGTAAAAGCAAAGACATAGTAGAAAAGATAAGAAATGCTAAAAGCAAAGAAGAAAGGGATGAGCTGAAAAAGCAATCGGTTGTAATACTGTTTGCCGGAGAGTTCACCCATCGTAATGCCAAGAGCCTCGTTCAGCACTCAGGCCTAATGGTTGTAGATTATGACAAATGCCCTTCATCTATATTTGATGAGATAATTTCAATACCATCTGTGGTGCTGGCATTTCGTTCACCATCGGGTGATGGATATAAGGCAGTTGTTAAAATCCCCGTGAGTACGTCTGAGGAGCATTCTAAGCGATTCGAAGCGTTTAATAGTAGTTACCCATCAGAATTTTTTGATGTTAAAAATAAGGACGTCTCAAGGGCTTGTTTTGAAAGTTACGACCCTAAGCTGTATTATAACCCGGATGCTGAGGTGTTCACCGCTATAGAACAAGACTTGCATTATGACATCACACAACGTCCTGCACTCGTTCCTATTACTGAGGATGATAAGATATTGGATAGGCTATTGAAATGGTGGGATAACCGATTTGGTTTTGTCGAAGGATCAAGGAATAGCAATTTATTAATTTTAGCACAAAATTGTAACGAGTTTGGGGTGCAATTTGATTATGCATATGGCTATGTTCTAAATAATGTCGTTCATGGATTCTCAGAGAACGAATTACTGAACGTGTTTAAGAGTGGCTATAATCGCACTCAGCATGGAATAAAATATTTTGAGGATAACGTTAAACTTACATCTATCAGGGCTGCACTTAGCAAGCAGAGTGTTCTGCAAGTGGCTGCCGCCTTCAATCTCACAGAAGAAGTGGTAGAGCAGATAGATGGAGAGAATAAAATAAAGCCATTTTGGGTGAACGATAAACGCGTTAAAATAATACCAATATTGTTTCAGCAGTTCCTCCAAAGCCACGGATTTTTCAAGTACTATGTGGATGCATCAGCCAGTATACTGGTTAGGGCGCAATCCAATATATTAGAAATAATATCGGTTGAGAACATAAAGGATTTCGTATTGAACTACCTCAGGGATGCCGGAGAGTTTGAGGTTTGGAATCACTGCGCTGAATCTACTAAAATATTTAATGAGCAATACCTTGCTATGTTGGATGAAATAAATGTCGAGTTATTAAAGGACACTAAAACCACGGCATATATCCCATTCATGAACGGAGTTGTTAAGGTTACAAAATCTAAAATAGAACTAATGTCTTATGTTGATATTGAGGGATTTATTTGGAAGGGGCAGATAGTACCAAGGGAATACCATAAATCTGATACCGCTACAGACTTTAAAGATTTTGTCGCAAAAATCTGCAATAACGAGGAGTCTCGCATAACCGGAATGGAATCTACATTGGGCTATCTCATACACAGCTATAAGGATAAAACCCATCAGAAAGCAATTATCTTCCAAGATGAGGCTGTCGATGACAATCCCAATGGAGGCAGTGGTAAATCACTAATCGTAAATGCTCTCAAGCACTTTAAGAAAGTGGTAGTTATAGATGGTAAACAGTTTGATCCGCACAAAGGTGATTTCGTTTATCAACGTGTGAACCTCGATACACAAGTACTGGCCTTCGATGATGTGAAGAAGAACTTTAATTTCGAGTCTATCTTCCCGTTAATCACGGAAGGCATTACAGTCAACAAAAAGAATAAGGATGAGATATTTATTGGATTTGACCAAAGCCCTAAAATATGTATTACAACTAACTATGTAATTTCGGGTAGTGGTAGCTCCCACGAAAGAAGAAGGCACGAATTAGAACTGCATCAATACTTTAATCAGAGCAAAACTCCTTTGGATGAATATGGAAGATTAATGTTTGATCAGTGGAAAGAAAAAGACTGGAATCAGTTTGATAATTACATGATTAAAAACGTGCAGAAATTTCTATCTGATGGGCTGATAAAAGTAACAACAATTAACGCAGAAGTTAAGCGTATAATTCAAGCAACATCTAAAGACTTTTATGATTGGGCTGAAGACCAGCAATGGGCGTTTGATAAACGGATATATCTTAAAGGATTATTCCAGAACTTTATGGAAGAAAACGAAGATAAAAGAATCACCGCAGTTTGGTTTGCTCGTTGGATAAATAAATATTTTGAACACAAACAAAAACCATTTGAAAAAGGACGCGATTCTGTAGGAAAATTTGTCAAATTAACTACGCCGTTCTGAGGCGCGTAAAATATTTTGGCCGCAAAAAAACAAAAAAAAGTTCACAAAAAAACACAGTTTCTGTGTGTATGTGTCCACAAAATTGGACAGTGCAAAAAAGAAAAAATAAGCTAAGATAAAATAGTTTGTTGATTAAAACAAGACAAATTTGTCATATTTTTTTGACAATTTTATTTTGTTTATGTTTCGGGCGTTGGTTATATATCGCGCCCGTTCCTTTTATATATATATAGGTTTGTCATGTAATTGTCATGTTTCTGTGCATAAGTATACGTTATACACAAATAGTATTATTATTGTGCATGGTAATAACACACACGCACAAAATAGGGGCAACAACTGAGATACATAAAACTATGAATGTCAGCACGTTAAAAGGCTTTGAAGCACAAATTATCCTAATTAGAAAAGTAATTAATGTAGGCTTAGAGCCACATAAAACAGACATTAAATATCATGTTTCCTACAAAGGTCAAATAATAAGTTCATACGAATTAAGTGATAAAAGCGAAATAAGATATTTTTTGAACTTTTTAGATAAATACGAAAATAAATTTTAAACTAAAACAATAAATAACATGAAAAACCTATTAAACATTACACATCATGAATTTCAACTAATCGTGGGGTTGGTTGGGATGGTATTATTTTTCACGTTCGCAGGTATTGTGTACGTTATTGAGGCATTAAGTAATAAAAACAAATAATCATGAAAAACATTTATTTAAGTAAAGCGTATTTAAACGCAATGGAAAAGGAAATTAACGAACGTTTAGAAAATAATTTTTTAAACTTTGAATATTGTTTTAATTGCACCTACGTTCACGATGAATGCGGTTCATTTGAATTTAGGGTAAATGATAACGAATATCAAATATACTCACCTAACAAAATAGGCGATGAAGAATATATATTGAATTTTCGAACCGATTATTATTTTTTTAATACCTTAACCGATTTGTTCAACCATTTAAATAAAATTAACTAATATGAAACCTATAAAAAAACTATTAAGCGACGGAAACAGCAACGCTAAAACAAAGAAAAATTCACGCCCTACAAAAATTTTGTATTTACACCCGTCTAAAATCGAGGGCAAAGAGATGTGCCCGTTTGCGTCTGAGGGTTGTAGAATGAGTTGTTTAAATACGGCCGGTTTAGGTGGTGTTTATCCTTCAATACAGGAAGCGCGCATAAATAAAACGCGTTATTACGTTACAAATAAAATGGCCTTTTATGACCAACTACAAAAGGAAATAAACAATTTCGCAAAGCGCCACGATACCGACGTAGCAATACGTTTGAACGGCACAAGTGACCAGCCTATAGTTGAAACGTTGATAATTGCACAAATGCGCCACATAGAACCAAACGTTATCTTTTATGACTATACAAAGAACCCAAAGAAAGCCGGCGTACGTTTGTTGCCGTCGGGCCATAAATACATAGTAACGTTTAGTCACTCGGAAAAAAAAGATAGTTTAAATAATACTTTAAACGTGTTAAACAATGGCGGTATTTCAGCGGTTGTATTTAACAAGTTGCCTAATGAATGGAACGGTTACAAAGTTGTAGACGGTGATGCCTCAGACGACCTAATGATAGATTTGCAACCCGGGACAATTATAGGATTAAAAGCGAAGGGGAAAGCGAAAAAAGATACAAGCGGGTTTGTAGTGCAGTTATGAGAAAGAAAAATAAAATAATAAAGCCGGCCCAATTACCGCTCTACTTAATACAGCGCATTACGGCAAAGTACGGCGCAATCGATTACAAGCGCGATTTTTTAAGCGCTAATCTTAAAACATATTTCAAATGTTTTGATTATGACGAAGCGCTACATTATAGCGCACATGACGTAATTAAATTGGAATAACACTACACTAACAAACAATCTATTAAGGCCCGTATTAATTTACGGGCTTTTTTTATGCCTATTTTTGTGTATGCCTTTTAAACAATCACCAAAGATTAAAAAGAAACCATTTCAAAATAAACCGGCCTTTTCAGATGGCCCGTATAATTCGAGCGCGTGGCGTAAATTAAGGTTACAAGTATTGCAGGCCGGCCCAATATGCGCCCAATGTAAGCGCGCGCCGTCTGTAGTTGCCGATCATATTAAGCCCGTTCGCTTAGGTGGTGACTTTTGGGATATTGATAATTTACAAGGCCTTTGCACGCGCTGTCATAACAGCAAATCAGCGAAGGAACGAAAACTATAAAAAAACTTTAAAAGTTGCTTAAACGGCCTTAAAATGGCTTTTTTTTGAGGCTTTGACCCGGTACCGGGTGGATTTTCTTTGAGCCCCTACCCTATAAAC
>Ga0208303_1000269_pt1 | contig 21803 bp, 33 predicted proteins | sample CB_VirMetaG_2_FD_184537 | JGI IMG/M metagenome (GOLD analysis project Ga0208303, IMG submission 184537) | Freshwater to marine saline gradient viral communities from Chesapeake Bay - CB_1504_2 Viral MetaG (SPAdes) (version 4) | ecosystem: Environmental > Aquatic > Marine > Coastal | place: USA... | reverse complement strand
AGTTGCAGCAAATTCGGCTGTCGTAGCAAATACGGCAAAGGTTGGAATCACGACTCAACAAGCGGCAGACATAACCGCAAACAATGCGAAGGTCGGAATCACGACTCAACAAGCGGCAGACATAACAGCGAACAACGCTAAGGTTGGTATCACTCAAACTCAAGCCGATGACATCACAGCGAACAACGCCAAAGTAGGAATCACTGCTCAGCAAGCATCAGACATTACAGCAAACAACGCTAAGGTGGGTATCACTACCCAACAAGCCGCAGACATAAGCGCAAACAATGCCAAGGTAGGAATCACTGCGCAGCAAGCATCTGATATAATAACCAACAACGCTAAGAACTCCTACCCGTCAGCTGATGCAACGAAACTCGCAGGTATTGCAGCAGGTGCTGAAGTGAACGCGGTAGATTCCGTGAATACTCAAGTGGGCGCGGTTGTATTGGATACGGACGATATAGCGGAAGGGACAAATAAATACAACGTACAATCGGATTGGAACGCAACTAGCGGTTTAGCCGTTATTTTGAACAAGCCAACAATCCCAAGTGTTCCTGTTGACGATGTGACAGGTGGAGTTGGATTAACGGCAAATCCAACTACGGGAAACGTTGTAGTCAGCTTAGACAATACAGCAGTAACAGCAGGTAGCTACACAGCAGCGAATATAACTGTTGATGCTCAAGGCAGGATTACTGCGGCAGCAAACGGAAGCGGTGGAACGGACACCAACCTAGGTAATTCGAACCTAACAGCAAATGGTGACCGCACTTATGATAACGATGGCAACTCGTTAATCTTTGACGTCAACAGCGGTGACCTCGAAATAAAGGACATCGGCAACTCGGATGTTTATTTACTAGCGGGAAACAATGAATTAGCATTAGGCGATTCAGGAATGCCTGTAAAGTCTCTTGGTACTTTTCGAGCAGAAGCAGGAATTGAACAGGACGAAGCAGGACTTACCGTTGCGGGTGCTTATGGAGATGGTGCAAACATTACGTTTCTAGGTTCGTCCGCAAGCTCTACGATTGCAGGAAGGGTGTACTATTACTCAGGTGCTACATGGGTGTTCTACACGACTGCATCCGAAGCACCACAAAAAGCCTTGTTAGGTGTAGCAATAGGAACATCAATGGCTAAGGGTTTTGTCTTGCATGGGTTTGTCAATCCCAACGGAGCAACCAACCTGACGGCAGGTGAAACTGTTTTCGGTTCAACGAATGCATCTGTTAGTAGCGCTGCACCGACTTCTGGCTTTCAACGAGTAATGGGACACGCAATCAGCACAAGCGTAATTTATTTTAATCCGTCTGTTGAATACATAGACTTGACGTAATGGCGATAGATAAAATATCAGGTAAAGCCTATACAGCTATTGATGAGTTCAGTGGTGTTGCAACTTCAGGTATTGATAAGATTTCAGGCATCGATGGTGCTGCTACGGCAGACATCATTCAGAACGGATTGATTTTACACCTAGATGCAGGGAACACAAACAGTTTTAACTCGGCAGCAGCAGGAAGTACATGGTACGATTTAACAAGCAACAACAACGACTTCACGTTTGTAAACACAGAAAGTGGTGATTGGTCTTCTGACAAAGGTGGAATAATCAACTTTGACGGAAGTAACGAAAAAGCTACTAGTAGCAGCTTTGTGTTTCCGGCACAGACAAGCACTAGTTCCTTTACAATTAGTTTGTGGTTAAACATACCTAGTAGTGGAGCGGGATTTTACGATGTGCTTTTTGGTAATAGATATGGAGGACAATCAAGCCCGTTGCGGTTTATGAAGGTTACGCCTGCTGGTTTTGAGTATTACAATGGCGGTAACATGACTCAATATTGGCCTAGAAATTCTTGGATAAACATCACGGTGGTAAAAAATGGTAGTGCTTTTTCTATGTATCAAAACGCTAGTCAGACAGACACTCGTTCAAGCACTCAGTCAATGCCTACTAATCCGGTTGGTATTGCAGGAGACCCTGATAGGTCCACTACCGAAAACCCTGCGGTTAGCTATTCAGTAATAGCAGTCTATAACAGGGCTTTAAGCTCAACAGAGATAACGTCTAACTATAATACCCTAGCAGGCAGATACGTTTAAAATGAACTTTTCAGACAGAACATATATGGTTTTTAACGTTGATGAAATTGACAAGATTAACTTTAGTGAAGTGATGGAAGATTCTATTGAAACGCTACATTACAGTCTTGACGAAAGTAAATCTTACGTAAAGTATAAATTGGAACCTGCCTTCGTCGCTACTATGGATGTGGTTAGTTTTTACAATTGGCAAGAAATTATTGATTTGCTTGAAACAAGCGAATGGAAAGAAGAAATTTAGAACAATGAATTACGAACTGATTAGCGTAGCGGTAGGTGCAGTTGGTGGGATAATCGGAACTTACGTGAAGATGGAAAACGAACTAACTAAAATAAAAAGTCGTTTGATTAGCTTAGAAAAGCAAGAAACTAGGGTGCAACAATCCTTAGATGTTTTGCTTGAAGGAGTAAACGAGATTAAAATATTGCTGGCTAAAAAGGGAATCGAATGAAATTGTCTTGCAGTGCGTGAACTAGATAAAATAATACTTCATTGCTCCGCAACGGAAGAAGGTAAAGATGTCAAAGTGGACACCATTCGAAGTTGGCATTTAAAGCGAGGGTGGGACGATATCGGGTATCACTATTGTCTTTACGCAGACGGCTCTATTCATCGTGGCCGGGATATCAATAAACCCGGTGCGCACACCAAAGGAGAAAATCACGACTCGATTGGAGTTTGTTACATTGGTGGTTTGAAAGACGGCAAGCCAGCAGACACTATGACTGTTAAACAGGAGTTGGCTTTTATGGAGTTAGTGTTTAGCTTGCGCACTACGTTTGGTTGGCTAAGCGTTCATGGACACAACGAATATTCAAGTAAGGCTTGTCCTTCGTTTGTGGTCTCTGAAAAGTATAAATGGATTAACACAAAGTAAGATGGAATTTATTACACAAAACTGGGCAAGTTTGGCTCTTGCCGTAATTACCGCAGCGGGAACAATTACAGCACTAACGGAAACAAAAAAAGACGATAAGGTGGTAAACGTATTATCACGCATCCTCCAAGCCGTGGTCTTTGGTAAAAACCGGAAAAAGTAGTCCGGCTTTAGTTTAGTATTCTCCCGTGAACTTTTCGATAGTTCCGTCCATGTTTACGATACCTCTGGTTTCCGGCTCGTCTTCGACCTTCCACTTTTTTGCCGCTTGAAGTGCCGTTAAAATTTCGACGCTTTCTTTCAGCTTTTTCTTGTGGTAGTCAATCTGCCATTTGGTGTCTGTAATCAACTTGTCTAAGGCGTGGTTTTTGGTTTGGTCTTCCATTGTTATTTATCGTTTTGTTGTTCGTAGTCGTGGTCTGCGCGTTCGAAGAAGTCAGGACTTTCTTCCTGCTCTTCGTCGCTTGGGTAGTCGTAGCCTTCTCTCCACATTATTCGTGGATTTCGAGTTCGTCAACTTCAAGCGGTATTGCTCCGTGGTAGCGGTCATCGTCATCCATTGCATCCAGTGCGTCTTGCTTGCTTTCAAAGCGCAGGACTTGCCATTTCTTATCAGATTTGAATGCCCAGCCGTTTTCAGGTTCTCCCCAAGGGTGGCTTGCTAGTACCCATGTTGTGGTATTTATGTGGTTTTCCATACCTCTAAGGTAATACTTTCTTTCCCTTAATCGTAGGAATTGTCCTACTTTATGTTACCTTTGTGCAAAACCACACCAATGAAAAGAGGAGCAGTTTACATTAACGCAACCGTAAGTGCCGAAGCAGTAATCTATAAGGCACGCGCTCTTTCGGTGTTTTCAACAAAAGAAGATGCGGAAAAATGGCTGGACCGTCAGGTCGCTTACGACCCTAATAAAGAGTTTACTTATAGGGCCGTCGAAGAAGAGTACTGTAGTTACTCCAGAGAGTGGGCCGAAGCCGAAGATTAAAACAACGACTTATCCAATGGGCAAGCCAATCTCCCTTAACGATTGGTACAACCACATACATCAAATCAATTTACGATGGTATCAAAAATCGAATCGGTTACCGCAGCCGAGTCCTACGAGGACAAATACGGACAAAAATGGGCGTTCGTCTACACCTTTGAAGACGGAACAGTTATTAAAGCTGCTCACAAGTCTCAAGCTTCACCATTCAAACCCGGACAAGAAGCGGAGTACGAAATCAAAGGAGAGTACGAAGGCATGAGCCGAGGCTCAGTAAAGAAGCCGGGGTTTAATGGGCAAGCACCATCAAATCAACCAGCGGCAGTATCGTTCAATAGTCCTGACCGCGATGAGCGAATTGGAAATCAGTGGGCGATTAACGCAGCCATTGAATTGTTGCAGCTGCAAACGACAAGCGGCTCTCAAATCACCTTTGAGGAGATTGAACGAACCGCCAAGGAATTAATTAAGACACGCGAAATCCTAAACAAATGACACACAAGGAAAGACTCATTAAATACTTTACTGAGGTAAAGCCAAAAATCACATCGTTAGACGCTGTCTATGAATTAGGTAACACACGCTTGGCCGCGACTGTTTTTAACCTCAGAGATAGTGGTTGGAACATTGAAAGCGTAGATAAAAAAGTACCGACGCGGTGGGGTAACGAAGTAGTGGTAACGGAATATTTATATCATGGGAAAACTGAAAGAAGCACATCCTGACTTAGACGTCAATAAACCAAAAACGCTGGACACATTTATTAAAATGACGTACGGCACACAAGATGCATTTGACTTGGTTTTAAACAAAACGAAAAAAACATGCAATCGATGGTACAACGCGGAGCCTAGAAACTTTTTAAAGGTTCTGCCGGAGTTAAGGTTTGACAGTGGAATGAGTGCCGATGAAATATTGGACCTTATATTACTAAGAGATGCAGACCTTAACGCGCTACGAAACCATGAAAACACAAGACCTGAAGAGAATGCGTAAGACTCTACTAAGCTTGATTGTAAATTCTAAAGGTTACCGAGCGTACTTGCTCACGGAACAATTGAACATGGTGAAACAAGCGTTAGTGGATAGAACAGGTGACCACCGATGGAGATGAAAGGTCTGTGGATACCAATAGAGATAGTGAAGAACCCGTCACTCACTGCTGTTGAGAAATTTATAATTTCCGATGTCTTAGCAATGGTGAGTGGTGGCCTTCCCTATTTCAAATCAAACGCAACCTTGGCTCTTGATTTTGATGTCAGTCCCGGCACCATTTCACGCAGCATCGGTAGCTTAATTGAAGCAGGACATTTAAGACTTGTAAAGTTTGATGGCCGCAAAAGAGAAGTTACTGTTGACGCTGCATACTTAAATAGCGCAAGGCAGCATACTCAAAAACGAGTAGGCAGGGTGACGGAAAACAAACACTCAGCTACGTCAAAAGCGCAACATAGTAATACAACTAGTAAAGCAGTTAGTAAACAACTTAATAAATGGTGGAACACCGATTCTTTAAGTAAGGCATGGAATGATTGGGTTGACGAACAAAAAGCCAATCGTAAGAAGACCTACTCCAAACGAGCAAAGACGATGGCAATGAACCGTTTAAAGGAGTTATCCAATAGTAATGAGGAACAAGCAGTTAAGTTAATTAACTATGCCATCTTGCGAAGGTGGGACACCTTTTGGCCTTTACCACAAAACCACACTAAAAATGAAAAAGGATTCAATCCAGAAAACTTCTCCAAGGACGGCCTTAACGACTTTATTGCAAACGGGTAACTTCCCGATTAAACCGGAACAGGCATTTTACAATGGAGTGAATCTCCAAAGCGCAATTAAGGAAATGCCAGCAATGGTTCGGGGATGGTTGCTCGCGGAGGTTGGTTCGCTTTGCCGTGACCAAGACTATAACAAAACGCTTAAGAGTGATGACGAGATAAAGTTTTGCTGCAAAAGCATAATTGAAGAACACCCGACAATAACCCTGCAAGAAATAAGGCTGGCCTTCAACATGATACGTCAAGGCAAGTTTGGTAAGCTTTTCGAACGCTTAAAGACCGCAGAGATATTAGAGGTTTTACGTCGGTACGAGTCAGAGGTTCGCACTGAAATGATGGAGCAAAGAATAAAACAAAGGAAGTCAGAAGACTTTGAAAAATCACCAAGAAAGCTGGAGCCTTTAGGACTGAAGGATTTAGTAAAAGACTCACCACCACCAAAACCTAAAGGAAGCGGAACACGACTCCGTGAGGCTTGGGACCGAAACCACACCAAATGAAGAGAGATTATCTAAGCTACAGTGCTTTAAAAGCCTATGCAAAAAGTCCATCGCACTATATTCAGTACGTAATGGGTGACCGGGTGGAAACACCGGAGATGAAGTTTGGCACTGCGTTTCACGCGTACGTGTTGGAAAGAGAGAGTTTTGAAGATAGGTACTACGTTATGCCAAAAGTCGACAGACGTACCAAGAATGGTAAGGCGCAGTTTACCAAACATCAAAAAGAGGCACAACAACGCATCGTGATTGACGAGACGGAGCTGGCAAGAATTATGGCCATGCACATTAAAATCATGGAACACCCGGAAGCTAGTCTGATAATGACGGAAGGACACAGCGAGGTTCCGGTGAAGAAAGAAATAAGAGGTGTCGAGTTTAAAGGTATCGTGGACCGAGTAACTGAACACGGCATCTGGGATTTGAAAACAGTGCAGGATGCAAGTTCCGAGGGTTTTCACCGAGCAGCGTACAATATGAACTATTATTTACAAGCGGCTATTTATTGTGAGGTTTGCGGAATGGACACTTTTACATGGTGTACGGTTGAAAAAAGTGGTCCATACAACGTAGGAGTGTTTAAAATAACAGATGAGGCAATGTTGTGGGCGAAGGCAGAATTGTATAAATTAGTGGAAGAGTTTAAGTCATGGGATGGATTGCCTATGAGTTACTCTAACCTTATCCAACCTCTTAGGATACCGAGCTGGGTAAGGTAGGTTAAGTGCTGGAGCCTTTTTCCTCCGGTTGGTAGGTCACTTTGAAACGTCATTGTGGCCTATCTTAGCTTTATGGCGAAAACACCACGACAGAAATTGGTGGAGAAGTTGGACCGTATTTACAGCGAATACGTCCGGCTTTTTGAAACCGATGAAAATGGCTACGGTAACTGCGTAACCTGCAACGCAAGAAAATTCTACAAAGAAGCGGACTGCGGTCACTTTATTACACGAGCTAAAAAGTCCACACGTTGGCTCCATCAACCACCGCTTGTTAATGCATCCTTGCAATGTAAGCAGTGCAATATGAACGGAGGTCAACAGTACGTACACGGTCAAGTGCTTGATGCAAAGTATGGAGAGGGAACGGCAGACGAAGTATTAAGACTTAGCAACTTGCCTGTAAAGTATTCTCAAGCTGAGTTGATGGAAATGGTGGAGAAGTATAAAATAAAACTAACCAATCTAAAAGTGACGAAGCACTTGTGAACTGCGTACATCACTTCATCCAACAAAGACACAACGAACTAAAATCGCTGTGTAGATTGAAGGTGTCCGACGGTGATGACTTGTTTCAAGATATTTGTTTGTGGGCCTTGACAAATGAAAAGGCCAAAGTCTTGTGTGAGAAAGAACAGCTTCTGTTTTATATATTGCGCATGGTGTCTATCAGTGCTTTTTCAAAAAACTCACCGTATTACTATAAATACAAGAAACACAAAGAGAACACTTTTCAATTCCAGTCATTTCACACAGCAGTAGCTGAAGCACCACCAGAACTTTATGAAGTGGAAATGAAATGGATACAAGAAAAACTAAAAGACCGACATTGGTTCGATGCAAAACTTTTTGAAGTTTACTACTATCAGAGCCATTCACTTAATACCCTAGCACATGAAACAGGAATCTCAAGAAGCACCATCAACAAAAGCATCTGTAAAACGAAAGCGTATCTCAAAAAAGAAGCCGAAAGGACTGGGGGACGTCGTGGAGTCAGTGGCAAAAGCGACAGGAGTGGCGAAGTTGGTGGAGACAGTGGTGGGTGATTGTGGTTGTGAAAAAAGAAAGGTAGCTTTAAATAGACGCTTTCCCTTTCTGACGTTAATGAACGAGACGCATAAAAAGGAATGGGAAGACACGCTGCGCCCATCTTATAAATCAGGCAGCCTTACTTTAGAAAATCAAAAAGCAGCGTTAAAACTGTATGAGGATATCTTTAAAATACGTCACAAGCTTAGTCGCTGTGGCTCATGTGTAAACCAAAAACTAGCAGACCTTGAAGCAGCCTACCTCGCAAGTTGTGAAGATTCAACAACTGAAACAAAACCCGAATAATCCTCGGTTCATTAAAGATGACAAGTTTGCGCTCCTTGTAAAAAGCGTGCAGGAGTTTCCGGAGATGTTGTCAACGCGGCCAATCGTTGTAAACACAGACTACGTCATACTTGGTGGTAACATGCGGTACCGAGCCTGTAAGGAAGCAGGACTAAAAGAAGTCCCAATTGTAATTGTTGATTGGGACGAAGAAAAACAGAAGGAGTTTGTCATTAAAGACAACGCTGGGTTCGGTGCGTGGGATATGGAGATGCTTGCAAACCTCTACGACGCAGAAGACCTTACAGATTGGGGTGTTGATATTGACTTTGCAAACGAACTAGAAACGGAAGCATCAGACGATGACTTTGAAGTGGAGCTACCGTCTGAGTCATTCCTAAAGGTTGGGGACTTAATTGAAATTGGAAGTCACAGATTGCTTTGCGGAGATGCAACCAAGTACGATGACTACGTCAAATTAACCTCACTAGAGATGTGTGACGCGGTGGTAACAGACCCACCATACAATGTGAACTACGAAGGAGGTACGGAGCAAAAGCTGAAGATTGAAAACGACCACATGGCCGATAACGATTTCTATCTTTTCCTGCTCGATGCTTTTTCACGTGCGATGGAATGCATCAAACCCGGTAGTGCCTTTTACGTTTGGCACGCAGACACCGAAGGCATCAACTTTCGACTAGCATTGAAAGCAGCCAACATACAAATACGTCAGTGCTTGATATGGGTTAAGAACACACTGGTTATGGGCAGGCAAGATTACCAATGGAAGCACGAACCGTGTCTGTATGGATGGAAAGAAGGAGCGTCGCACCGTTGGTTCACAGACCGCAAGCAAACCACCGTACTTGAATTTGATAAGCCAAGGTCAAGCCGGGAACACCCAACAATGAAACCCGTGGAGTTAATGGCTTACCTTATTAAAAACAGCACTGAAAAAGGAGAGATTGTGTTGGACCCTTTTGTTGGTAGCGGAACGACTATGGTGGCATGTGAGCAGCTAGGACGCTCCTGTTATGCGATGGAGTTAGACCCAAAATATTGTGAAGTAGTCATCAACCGTATGCACAATTTGGACCTCAACCTAAAAATAAAGGTCAACGGAAAAGCTTACATACCTAACACATAAAAAAGAATGAACGACAAGAAGAAATCAATGCTCGAAGCTTTAGAGCGTTCTCTAGGTGTGGTGTCGGTGGCTTGTAAGCAAGTAGGCATTAGTCGTTGGACACACTACGATTGGAAAAAGAGCGATGATGAGTACGCGAAGGAAGTGCAAGGCATTGCAGAAGCGTCGGTAGACTTTGCGGAAAGCAATCTGTACAAGTTAATCAAGCAAGGCAACCCAAGTGCGACCATTTTCTACCTAAAGACCAAAGGTAAAAAGCGTGGTTACACTGAGTCACAAGAAGTGATTATTAGAGAAAAGAAACCTTTGTCTTGGTTTGACGAAGTGCTGGACCACACCGACCAGACGGAGTCACACTTGCTGGATGAATGAAGTTAGCAAAGACGTACTACGACTGCAAAGGTTCCAAAGCTAAGATTCAAATCCATCAAGGTGGCACGCGTAGCGGAAAGACATGGTCTGTCTGCTTGTGTCTGATTGAGCTTTGCCATTCCAATCCAAATGCAGGAATGGTCATCACCATCTGCCGCAAGACCTTTCCAGCTCTTCGTGCGTCCGTGTTGCGTGACTTCATGGAGATATTGGAAACCGAAGGTTTATACAACGCTAACGACCACAACAAATCGGAAAACCTATACACTCTGTTTGGTAACACCATTGAGTTCATTTCCGTTGACATGAGCCAGAAAGTGAGAGGCCGGAAGCGCGACGTCCTTTTCTGCAACGAAGCCAACGAGTTAGACTGGGGTTCTTGGCAGCAACTAATCTTAAGAACGACGTGGAGAGTTATTGTAGACTTCAATCCCAGCGACGAGTACCACTGGCTGTACGACAAAGTCATACCACGTGATGACAGCGAGTTCTTTAAAAGCACCTACCTCGATAACCCGTTCTTGCCCAAGGAATTAGTCGAGGAGATTGAAAGGCTGAGAGAAACTGACGAATACTACTGGACTGTCTACGGACTTGGTGAGCGCGGTGTAAGCAAGGAGGTGGTGTTTCACACGGCAACAACTCCAAAGGTTCCTGAGAACGCAAAGCTAGTGGCGTACGGACTTGACTGGGGTTTCTCAAACGACCCAACGGTAATTGTCGGTGTCTATTTACAAGGCGATGATATTTATATGGACGAACTGCTGTACGAGACAAACCTGACCAACCCGGACGTGGCAAAAAAACTACGTGACTTAGGTGTGGACCGTCGCATGGAGATAATTGCTGATAGCAGCGAGCCAAAATCAATCGAGGAGATTCACCGCATGGGGTTCAATATTAAAGGAGCGAAGAAAGGTCCGGACTCGATACGCATAGGTATTGATGCCATGCGTCGTTACAAGCTTTACATCACAGAGGCAAGCACCAACCTGCACAAAGAGTTCAGAAACTACAAGTGGCAGACGGACCGTAACGGGAAGATACTTAATATCCCAGTCGACCTCTGGAATCACGGAGTGGATGCAGTACGTTATGTTTGTTTAAATAAGCTTATTAAGAAAACCGGTAAATATTACATTCGATGAAATTCACTCTTTATTTCCCCAGCAATTACAACGAAATAACAATCAAACAGTACCGGGACATCACTGCGTTGGACAAAAAGCACAAGCAAGACATTCACAAAGTGATGGCAACGATTCGGATACTGACCAACGCTTCGGAAGACCAGCTTGTTAAAATCACAAGCAAGGACATCTTGCGAATTGAAAAGGTACTGACTTGGTTGCGCACTCCTCCACAAACAAGCGAAGTGCAACGGACGTTTGTCATGGATGAAGTGGAGTACGGCTTGGTACCCGACATGGAGAATTTAAGCGTGGGTGAGTTTGCTGACTTGGAGATATACTGTGAGAGCGCAGACGAAAACATGCACAAGATTATGAGCGTGCTGTATCGACCAATCACACGTAAGGTTTCTAATTGGTATGAGGTAGAGCCTTACAAACCGACGCAGAGTAAAACAGAGGCAATGCTTCAGGCTCCGTTTGGGGTGGCTGTTTCGCTCATGGTTTTTTTTTCAGTTATCGCGAAGGAATCAGCGCAGAGTTTGCCACAATATTTAGCGGAGAAGGAACGAATCCAATCGCTCAAAAATGGGGATGGTACCAAATAATCTATCAACTTGCTTCCGGAAATATATTAAATATAGAAACCGTCACTGACCTAAGCGTTCGGGAAGCATTAACTTTCTTAGCTTACGAAAAGGACGTGGCGATGAGCCAAAAAATAAAACTCAATGGGAACAGTTCAGGACGTTAGCACCATATTTAAAAACATTGCAAATGCGCATCTGCAAGTGCAAACCTTTTACGAGAACAACTTCGACGAGGTTGACATCAATAAAATACCCAGCAATGGTTATCCGCTGATGTACGCACAGGTTTCCAACGCACAAGTAGACAAGCAGTTTACAACCTTAGACTTTGAGCTTGTGATTGCCGACATAGTATTTGAAGAACAACAGGAAGTGATAAACAACGTGTTGAGCGAAAACCTTCTTATTATCCAAGACGTGCTTGCCGAGCTTCACCTAGCAATGAGCCAATCAACTCCTATATCAAACCCAAACTACACGGTGGACTTTCCTATTATGTGTCAGCCTTTTCAATTTCGGTTTGATAACCTGCTCTTTGGTTGGAGTGCTAACATAAGTATTCGCGTGCCTTTGCCCAGCAACCTATGTGACGCTCTGATTGCCTAACGGTGGGATTGATTCGGTTCTCATATAGCAACGGAAAAAAGACGTGGACCTGTTATAACCTAACGCGGACCTACAACTTAATGGGCAAAGCTTTAGTTCGTGCCGCGAAACACGCATTAGATAAAGAGAACAAAAACGCAAGTGGTAATTTACGTAAAAGCGTAAGCTACGAGTACGCAGTTAATCGAGACAACTCTCTTACGTTAGGTTTTACATTTCAAGGTGCAGAGTACTGGCAATACGTGGAGTACGGAGTTGGTGGTTTCTTACGAGGACAGAAAGACAAAGCACCGGAATCACCATTTCGATTTGGAACAAACACAGGTAGGCCGGGTGGTCTGCGCGGTGGAATTGACCGATGGGTTATTCAAAAAAGGCTACCGGGTTTTCGAGATGCCAAGGGTAGATTTGTCCCAAGAAAACAAAGGGTGCAAGTGATTTCGAGGAATATATATTTATATGGTATAGAACCGACTCCGTTTGCTTCTGAGTCAATGGATATGATTTTTACCAAATGGAAATCACGCATGGAGTTAGCTTGGACTAAAGACCTAGAAGCAGAATTAGACCAAACTTTTAAGGACGAAATTATTATCACAATCTCTTTATAATGGCATTCACAGTACACCAACAGCCAACTGCGGTATCACTTGCATCTAAACCATTTATTGGAACCTCGGATTACGCGACGTTTGTAGTTGAGGAAACCGATGCCGCAATAATTGCGCAGCCGAGGTTTAGTTACATTTTACAAGTTTATGAAGGACTCGGTCCTTTGGTTGAGGTTTTTGCAGGTCTAAACTCTGAAAACTGTGGTGTGTTTGAGATTGCGAAAATTTTAAACGACTACGTGATGTATGACGAGGTCGACTCATCGGGACAGGCTATTCATCAAATAACGGTTGGCGCAAACTCAATTAACCTTACGGGCAACAAGTTGATTCGTCTAGGTTACCGCTACGCTACCTCAGTAAGTTCCAGCTCATATACTGTGACATTTCCGGACAGCAGCTACCTTTATTATTGGAAGGGAGGTATTTACCCTGTGTCTTTGCCAAGCACAGCGACTCCTTTAAACACATACATACCAAACGACCAATTCAGAAAGGTCCTGTCGGTTTCCGACGTTCACTACGTAACAGATAGTGACCAAGGTATATTTGCATTCACGAATAATTTGGACAACACCGTGAACACGCAAGTTGTTGTTTGGCGTGTGCAATACAAAGACGTTGCTGGTAATGTGTTAAGCACCAGCGGTTTAACTAATGGCGTGGCTGGCTCAGGAAACAGCGACATCACATATTTTTTCTGTGGTCCCTTTAACTTAAAGAACCAAACATTAAACCCATCAGCATCTCCGGGAGATGCAGCTAATGCTGGTTGGGACAGTTACGAGATAGCTGGTTTTTCTAACCTCACATTCACAACACAAAGAACTCAAACATATACGTTTAAGAGAATCGACTGTAGCCGATACACCAGCTACCGATTAGCGTTTTTAAATGGCATAGGTGGTTGGGATTATCTGACGTTTGATAAGAGTAGTAAAACGACCACAAGCGTACAAACAAGGGAGTACGATTCCAGCGGCAGCACTGCTTATACAGCCGGGTCTGGTGGGTTGAACTATTATCCTTGGCAAGGTGGAAGGCAGCAGTATGATGTGAAAGGAGTGCAGCAGATGACTTTAAACACAGGTTTTCGAGGTGCGGAAATGAAACCATTAATGGAGGCACTTTTACAAAGTCCAAAGGTTTACATTCAGGAATTCGGATGGCTTCCGGTGGTTATAACAGATAGAGCGGTGACATATAAAATTGCAGAGAACCAAGAACTGTCACAGTATTCGGTTGCAATTGAGTTTGGTAAAAACAACAACTCACTATGATTCAGTTATTTGCGGCAAAACAAAGCGCACCTACCGTCTTTGATACGGAGCTAGACACTACGGGAACACGGCTGGAGTTAAAAGTTGTGGTGCAAGATTTGAATAACATTCTTATTCGTAAGTCACCACACACCTTAACCTTTGATTTACCTTATACTGAAACCAACAATCATTTCTTTCGTGCTTTTTACAATTTGAACACCTTTTCTGCGGATTGGAAAACGGATAAAAAAACATACGTTCAGATTCGTGACAACGGCACGTCTATTATGGATGGTGCTTTACAGCTTTTAAGTTTTGACGAAGAAAAGAAAACATATAGATGCTTAATTCTTGGTCAAGTAGGTGACGTCTTCTTTTCAATTAAAGAAATCACGTGGCGTGATGTGTTAGGCGTTCTGCTCGACCACGAATCAACTGCTCAAAACATTATCGATAGCTGGGATGTAACAAATGACATAACGAACGGTGCTGGAGCAGGTGTAATTGTTTACCCGTTGATTGATAACGGGGACAGGTTTAACCAAGGTTGGAGGATGCATTTCAATCAATCGACTGTTGGAAGCATTGCTCAATCAAATGCAGGAGTGGACCCGGTGAATCTAAAGCCAGCGGTTCAGGTTAAATATCTGTTTGAGAAAATCATTAACTACGCTGGCTACGCAGTTAGCAGCAACTTCTTTGATTCCGATAAGTTCAGCAACCTTTACATGGCGGTTGGAACAGAGCAAGAGGGTAACATCTATCGTGCGCTCTATGGCTTTAGTGTGGGTCGAACCACAAACCTAGCTTGCCCAACGAATGTAGCGACACCCATAGGGTTTACCGTGGAAAGCGGTGGTGATTTTTACGACCCTGACAACTTAGTAGCAGGTGGGGTTTTTCTGTCTCCAGCACAGGGAACTTTCCTTTTTGAGTTTTCCGTGAACTTTAACACAACGGGAACGGGTGACTTTAACCTACAGTTTATAGTTACAGCAGGTGGGCAAAACTATTCAGTAAACCAGACCTTTACGCAAGGCACTCAAAACACCCTGTCAGTTGACATAGCTGTTAACTTTACTGCGCAAGCGCAAGAGGCTCAAGCTTACATTGTTCACAACGCTTCTACAGACTTGAACCTGATTGCAGTGGGCAGTACTTGGCAGTGCAACTCTTATGACATCGGTGGAAGTTCACAAACACTGGACATGCCTGAGATGCTGTTAACAGGAGGACCGTCGGCTTTCCTTAAAAACGTCGTTCAATATTTCAATTTATCTTTTGTCGAATACGCGGATGACCCAACAACAATCGTTGTTGAACCTTGGGTCGACTTAGTTCAAACAGGCAATAAAAAAGACTGGACAGAAAAGCTAGACCGCAGTCAAGGGATGGTAGTTTCATCAACTACCGAATATCAAAAAGCCCTGAGACAGTATCGATACGCAAGTGTTGATTTGTTTGGAGGAATTTCTGATGTCTTTAATGGAGAGTGCGATATTCGTAATGGTAATGATTTTGCAACTGAGACTGAAAAGTATGAAAGCACTTTTTCTCTTTTAAAACAACATCGCATACCAAACTTTCCTACAGGCAACTCGCAAGGTTCATCTTGTGATGCTTTAATAGCAGTGGGTTACTCAAAAACGGAAGACAACACGTATGAGCAAGAGACATACGCACCTTGGATTGCATACTATAATGGCACGCGTCAGTTCGTAGAAAATAATTCTCTGACACAGTATTACGTAGGTTCAATCCTTACAAATCAATTCCCGCTGTTCAGCAACTTTAGCGAACAACCACATACATCCTCGACAGTTGGGATACCTTTCGTCCCTTACTTTCAGTTCGGTGTGGCGTCTAGTCCGTACGGGGTAGGGTCTTTTAACTTAGTTAATTACAACTACAGGCTATATCATCAACAAGCTGTAGAAAGTTTACGTGACGTACGCGCAAAAATATTAGACTGCAATTTGCTACTTGATGCTGAAGACGTAGCACAGCTAAAATGGAACGATAAAATATTCATAGACCACGATTACTACCGTGTCATTGAGTTAGGTAACTTTTCGGTAGGCGATAAACGTCCTGTCTCAGCGCGGTTGATAAAAAGCGTGATTGGCGCACAGAGTACTTGTGGTCAGAATTGGGTCGGCTCCAATGCTGATGGCACTACTAGTTGGGAAGATGAAAACGGTGCGGTTACACCATCTCAAGTTTGCTGTGAGGAGAATGGACTGATGTGGGACGCGGCAACAAGTACGTGTCGATGGAAAAGACCAACACGTCCATTTAATGGTGATGAATGGACACCCATTGGTGAAGACGAAGGCATTAATGACGGAGGAGGCATCATAACGCATCAAACCAATCGTCTTACAAACTACTCCTCAAATGGTGTAACCATTAACGACTACTCGGTGCCTGTGCAAGCGACGGTTAACGACTCAACAGGATACGTCGATTTTACTACCGACGGCACATCGCCTTTCACAATTGACCTCAGAATAGCACACACTTACCAAATCAACCTGAGAGTAACGGGTATGGCAACAGCAGCAACCGGAGTGTTTGGAAACACAGCAGTTGGACAATTTGCGCTAGGGTTCAAGTACGACGGTTCACTACCGAGGAGTGTTGGAACTGTACAAACGTTAATGACAACTGGGGATTGGACCATTAGCGTAAATCCAGTAGCGACGGGAACACGCGCAGCAACCTTAGAGCTACAAGTGCAAGGGGTTGCTGGGCAAGACACTATATACAGCGCGATGGTAAATATTGTGGACGTCGATTTAAGCAGCCATTACATCCCTGCACCTCTTGACGCAGGTGACGCTTTATGGCAAGACGGAAATAATATCGCATTCCAAAACGATGACCAAATGCTATGGAACTAATGGAAAAATATATTAATACAGTAGGTAGGTCGATTCCGGCTGCAATTCGAATCGCTCAAGAAAACAAAATTGGTGGTCACCCGGTTTGGAACACATTCTACGGTTACTACTCTTTGCGTGTTAAGTGGTGGGTAAAAATTAAAATGGTACTGAAAAATGGAGCCGATAAAAATCACGGGTGAACTTGATGCTCAGGGTGTCGTAGAAGGATTGTCGGAAATCGATGAGGCAATTGAAACGACAAAAACAAAAGCTCAGGAATTAGACGAGAGTCTAAAGAAAACAAGAGACCGTAATAAGAAGAAAGACTGGAAGGGTCTACTTGATATTTTCAGCAGCATCCTACCTCGTGGTTTACAGAGAACGATTCGTTCGTTTCAAGGAACATCGCGAGCTGTGCGACGTGCCAGCACTTCATTCAACTTACTGAAAACATCGATTGCGGCACTTGGATTACCTCTATTGATACAAGGTCTCACGTGGATAGTTGAAAATTGGGACAAAGTTTCAGACTTCTTCACAGGCACAACAGAGGCTATGAAGTTTCAGGCAGAAGTAACAGAAAAAGCAACGCAAGCTCAAACGGCTTTTAATGTGTCTACACAGCAGCTTTTAGAAATTGTTAATGACTCCACAAAAAGCATAGATGAACGTGAGGCAGCGCAATCAACGCTGGCGCAAAGCAGTAGAGAGATTGCAGGACTTGACCTGACCCAAGCACAAGACTTGGAGCGATTAAATATGGCGATGGAACGCGCTGGCGAGTTGGAGGTGCTGCGTGTGCAGCAACGAATGCTGGCTGAGCAGGTAGCGGAAAAACGCAAAGAGTCGCAGACGTTCGAGTTAGGCTGGTGGGATTACATGATGATTAGCTTGCGTGGTGTATCTGCGGCTACCAAAAGCGTAGCGGAGAATATGGCTGAAGCTGGGCAAGAAGCACAAAGCTATCAGGACCAGCTAAACGAATTAATTGAAAGGCAAAACAAACTCAATGCAGAGACCCAAGCCGAGTTAGACTTGCAAGCTCAACAGCGTGAAGCGGAACAAGCAGAACAAAGACGTGCGGACCGCAGAGCGAAAGAGTTAGCGTACCGCATTAAGCTGACTCAAGACTTGAATATGAAGGAAGAACTTCTTTTTCTTGACGGTCAACAGCGAAGAGAGAAACAGTTTGAACAGTCCTTGCAACTGGAGTTACAGCGAATGAAGGAGCAAGGTGCTTCTCCGGAGCAAATTCGACAGCGAGAAGAGCAAGGTCTTATAGAGCTGGCTCAAATGCGCGACGAGTATCTAAGTGCGCAGATTGAACAAGAAGAGCTAGAAGCTCAAAGAAAGAAAGAGCGCGATGATGCTGAGTACAATAGCATGGTTGAAAACGCGGACCGCATTGAACAGTTCTTGGAGTACAGCCAGCTTGAAGGTGAGGACTTGCGGTTTGAAAAGGAAAAGGATGCCATCGTTAAAGGTTACGAAGAACGCTTTGCTTTAGTCGCTGATAACGAAGAATTAGAGCGACAGCTGCAAGCGCAAATGAACGCGGACATTGAAGCAGCCGAAACAAAGCATCAAGAGATTTTAACGGAAGAAGCAAGAAAAGGTGAGCAAGCAAGGTTGAAGGCGCGTAAGCAATTTGTGGACACTTCGCTTCGGGCGGTTGGCGATTTGATTCGTGCTGGCGAAGACAACCAAGAAGCGCAACGAGCGTTTGCTATCACGGAAATTCTTATTAATCAAGGACGAGCATTTGCTTCCGCTTTGGCTGGTGCAACGGAGGCAGCAGCAGCAACTGGCCCGGCAGCACCATTTACTTTGGCTGGTTATATCGCTAGTATGTTTGGAGCGTTGACAGCAGGGTTTGCGCAAATTAAATCCATAATGGCAACTGCGGATGTGAACGTACCCGGTGACATTGGTTCACGACCACCAAGCACTGTGCAGCAAGCGTTAATTCCTGAAGGCAATGCAAACCAAAACTTCACGGGGGGACCAAGTTTAAATGCAGGACAAGCCTATGTGGTTCAAAGTCAGCTAGAAGGACAGCAATTACTGCAAGCAAGAATCAATGCGCAGACTACCTTGTGAACACTATTATATTAAATACTATGAACGGACGAAGACTTATTGAATTAGTCATTGAAGAAGGCAGCGAGCTACATGGCGTAGAAGCTATTAGTTTAGTTGAGTACCCGGCCATTGAGTCCAATTGGGTTTTCTTTAGCAAGCAAGGTGGTCCAAAGGAGAATCGCTCTATGATGACTTTAGCAGCCATTGATGAGGAGCAGCGCACATTAATTGGACCTGCTTTAATTCCGGACAAACTGATACCTCGCTATGACGAGCAAAGCGCAGAGGAGTATGATGTTTACTTCAGCAAGGACACTGTCAAACAAGCAAGCGAACTTTTTCTAAAACAGAACCGAACCAACCAACACACCTTTGAACACGAAACTAAGGTAGAGGGAGTAAGCGTAGTTGAGTCTTGGATTGTGGAAGACCCGGAGAAAGATAAAGCTTCGCTTTACGGGTTGTCTGTTCCTGAAGGCACGTGGATGGTTCGCGTTAAGGTTGACAACGAGGAAATGTGGTCACAAGTCAAAGACCAAAACGTGCGTGGTTTTTCCGTTGAAGGTTACTTTGCAGACAAGATTGCTGAAATGAACAAACCGAAGTCCATGCTTAGTCGAATATTCCAAGCCTTACGAAAGCGAAACTTTTATCAAGAAACAAGACTTCAGGGGGGACTTGTCATTGCTACGGAGTCAGACTCATTTGAACCGGGTGTTGACGTGTTTCTTTTGGATGATAAAGGTGAACCGACAGAATTGCAAAACGGAACCTACACTACACAAGCCGGGATTCCTTTGGAGGTTTTTGGTGGCACCATCACGGAATGGAACGGAGAGGTGAAAGCGGTAGAAGATGCTGCTGAGGTAGAAGAAGAGGTTGTGGCGGTTGAATTGGACCAAATGAAGGTAGCGTACTATAAGCACTATCTCAAGAATAAATTTGCACGTTTGTACAATTAAGCTTACTTTAGTAGAAATAATAACACGCTAGAATATGCCAACAATAGTACAAGTGATACCGCCAAAAGGAAACGACTACGAAGTCGAGTTGCAAAACGACCAGCTAGGACACCTACAGCAATTGGTGGACGGATACATTGAACTTATCCATATTGGAGGAGGTGAGATTGCATTGGTTAATGAAGAGGGACGGATACTCAACTTGGAAAAGAATCCAGCTGCTTCATTAGTTACAGGTATCAGCACTCCTCTTTACGGAACGGTAGTCATTATGAACGAAACAGATTTAGATTAATAGAAAGCATGCCAAGACTTAAAGTTTACGAGAGCGACATTATAAACTTAGCAGAAATCATTGAAGCTGAGTTTCGGGTTCGAGCGAAACCGTCAAGACAAATGATTAATCCTTGGATTGCGGTGTACGACATTACCGATAGAGAAGCTGATGACATTGCCGACGAAATTGAAAGCTTAGGAATTTGGGGTGTCACATTTGATTTTGATGATGGTGACGAGGTTTATTTTTACATTCAGAGATTAAGATAGAATTATGGATAATAGAATTTATAACGGAATTATTGATGACATCGAGTCTTACGGATTGATTGCGTTGGACATGGGTAACGAAGAAAGCCAAGGGTTTATTCTAGTCGAGACAGACGGCAAGAGAAGCGCGGAAGGTAATATTCAATATGTTTTGAACAGCTGGCAAAGCAACGGGTACATTTCGGACTGGGAAATGATAAGCGAGTTTGGCTTTGACTGGAACATACAGATTTACGCATAACAAACAAGAGAAATATGCTTATTGAAATCAAAGGATTAGAGTTTGATGAGGTACATGATTACCTTGATTCGCGTGACTCAGGCGAAGGCGATTTAGATATTTACATTGATGACTACGGTTATGTAGATGCTGAAGAGGGAGACTATCGTCGGTTAGTTGAAATCACCATGAACTTGGATTTTGACGAAGAAGAGTCATTTATCGAGGTTATCGAAGACTTGGCAAAAGAGGAACCTGACGCAGAAATTAATTATCTATAAACAACAGAGATATGGTTGAATTTATTGATGACTTGGACAGCCTTGTACGCACCCTTGAGGTCACGCTAGGCAACTATAATCAAAGTGCGCTGTTGTCAGTCATTGGCCCTAACGATAACGACTACGAACGCACTATGGATTGGATTCTAGACATGGAACACTATGGCTATGAAATAAATTACAGAGTTCTGTATGATAGTCGAGATGAGTACATCGATGAAATTGAAATTACCATTACTTAAACAACAGAGATATGGCAGGTGTAGAAAACAAGGAGATTATAGAATTGCTTACTGAGGCAATTGAACTAGTCGAAACTGAACATTACAATTCAGGCGGTTTTGCGATGGGGTCAAGATATTACAACGAAATGCTTCTCCTATTAGATGAGGCACGTGCTATTGGAATGGGTCAATACTAAACAACAGAGATATGGCATACACAGTAAAAGACTTTGTTAACGACTACGACATAAGCGTACAGGACTCACCGTTCTACAACCAAAACGCTTATGAGGTTATGATTTCGGATGAGATAACAGGTCGTAGAATTTATGGTGCAGTATGGGCAGAATCAGAAAACAGATTGCGGCAGGATTTAGATGAGATTATGTCAGAATCACAATTTATCGCGCGGATAGATGAAATTTCTGACCCTTATAACTACTAAACAACAGAGATATGGCGAATCAATTCACGGTTGACGATTATTATGATGTAGTCGAGTTAGCGGAATCTAATCCAGAAGCAAGAGGTACAACGGTGTATTGGTTTTCCCATCCTACTACTTACGGTCTCGGGAAAATAAGGG
>Ga0208303_1000265_pt1 | contig 21920 bp, 22 predicted proteins | sample CB_VirMetaG_2_FD_184537 | JGI IMG/M metagenome (GOLD analysis project Ga0208303, IMG submission 184537) | Freshwater to marine saline gradient viral communities from Chesapeake Bay - CB_1504_2 Viral MetaG (SPAdes) (version 4) | ecosystem: Environmental > Aquatic > Marine > Coastal | place: USA... | reverse complement strand
AATATAAATAGGAAGTATAATCAAAAATATAAATTAATTTATATTTTTGATTATACTTCCTATTTATATTCCTTCTATATAAACGGCAAATGGCGGAAAACATTTCCTATTTATGTCCGTGTATATTTCCGCATTTAAGCGTATATCCATATATCCCCCTCGTGGAGGTCTCCACCAATGCCTCCGCCGACAAATTATGAAAGGAGAAAGGTGGAAGGGTTCAACCTCATTTTTTGAGACTTTTATTATTATAACCTCTCCTATAAAACTCTTGAAAAACATACCTTCTCCCTTCCACCTTTCTCCTTTCCTTCTCCCCCTTTTATTATTCTCTCTTATTCTTACTCTTTATTCTCTTTTAATAGATTAGAGAGTATATACTATACTCTTTTTACTAGGTCTTAAAAAAATACTATAGAATAGTATCTATTATTATTATTTATTTTTGTTAATAACTAATAACTAATATCTAATAACTAATAACTAAAACAACAAAGAGACCTCCAAATTGGGGTCAAAAAAATCCAAAGTGATTGTAAGAAACCGCAGAGATTTAAAAAAAATTGAAATGGTCTATAGACTATTATTATAAGGCAACCCTAGCAAGAACAAGAACACGGCGACGATTTTTTGAAAAAAATTTTGATTTATTGGTCTATTTAAACAAAAATTGAAATCAACTTGAAACAATTATATAATACAACCCCCAGCAACCAACAACAAGAATGAATACTGAACCTACTCGCCCTCAAAAAAACAATGGTATTTGCGTCTTCACCCATACCTACGATTGCCCGTGTGGTTTAAAAGCAGAGAAGGCGTGTCCCAAGGCAGTCGCATTACTAAAGCGATTACACTTAAAAAAGTGTAAGGTGGGACAAGAATATTACGCAGACCTTGAAGCAAGAGGAGTAAAAGCGATCTACAAATACGAACACACAAAGTATTCGGGTAAAAGTATGGTAGTCAATAAAGGAGAAAGCACAAACCACGCAATGTGGGATAATGTATTGATTGAAGACAAGAAGTTCCGCTAAAAACCGAATAAATTATAAAAAGACAAACACTACTGCCCCCACGCTTTAATGCGAGGGGGTTGTAGGACGTAAAAACACGGCGACGGATTTTTGAAAATAATTTTGATTTATTGGTTATTTAATTAAAAAATTGAAATCAATTTCCAAGACCAAGACAAGACAACCCCCGCCAATTAAAGTATATCAAAATGGAACACCAAGAACAAAACGCTAATCAGCGAACTATTAATTTGACCGAAGAAACCAAAAAAACCGCAGATGAGTTTGTAGGTCTCGTCAATGGATTATTTGAAAGCATTGAGGAACTCAACACGATCAACCGCCCGATGAATGAAGGCGAATGGTTGATTATGTCTAATACCTTAATGAAACTCCATCAATTCAAAGACCGCTTTAAGACGAATGTGGTTGTTGTAGAACAAGTCCAGCGACACCAACGAGGGCGAGTTATGAACCGAGAGAAACAAACCCGCCAACAAAAATTAGCAGACCCTCTTAATATGGCGTGTCCCAAGTGCCTCCGCATTATCACGAAACGCCACTATAAAGAAAAGCATTCCCTCGCTGGCGTGTGTAAGGCGACAGAAGTAGTTGCCGAGGCAACCGCTAAAAATGCTGGGGAGAAACCAAGTGCCGTAAGACGCATCAAAATTTCAAGAGTAGAGAATATCGTGTTTTATACTCACACTGGTCGCCTCACTCCACGAACACAAAAACCAATGAACCCAGCGAAAACAATAACCAGCGTGTTCTCTCAAGCGTTGAATATTGGAGAGGTGTTTAAAGTGAAAGAAGTTCCCGACCGACCTATTGATATGAGTGGATCGTGTGAATACAGCAAGAACGCCGAAGGAAAGTGGCGACCAGTTGTGAAAGTAAAGAGAACACTAAAGATAAAAAAACCTAAAAAAGTTAAATTAGTTATAATAGGTGAAGAAGAAGTGTCTGCGAACACGAAAAATATTAAAATGTCTTTGTGTGTAAAGGCGAACAACCTTAAAAAAGGACGGCACACGGTTCATCTTTCCGCCGAGCAATTTAAATATTTATACGGCGACTATTACTCACCCAAGTTTATGGAAAACATTAACGAAGAATGCTATTTTAGAATTCGTTTATGGTATGAGGACAGAAAGGCGAGAACGGGGGAGGCGAGTGTGTGGTGCGATATGTATTGGAACATTGAAGACGCTGATATGCCGAATGCCGAACAATTTGAAGACGAGTGTAATAGAATTAAATATTTTAAGTATAATGGTAGTAGCGGAATTGCTATGACGATGAGCGGGTTGGATTATGACAGCGACTGCGACGACGAGGACGAGGAATAAACAATAAATTATAAGAAAAGACAAACACCTATTACCCTCCGCTTTAATGCGGGGGGTTGTAGGACGTAAAAACACGACAACGGATTTTTGAAAATAATTTTGATTTATTGGTTATTTAATCAAAAAATTGAAACGATTTTCCGCTACATAGAGAAGTCATATACCAACCAACCAACCAACCAAACGAAAATGAGCGTCTTACTATTTAACCTTACAACTGGCGGGTCGCCGTTTTTACACAAAGCGATCCCAGCAAAAGATATTAAAACCGATATGGTGAAATCCCTACAAGAGTTAGTAGGTGGTCGCATTGAACCGATTGATGTAGTAAGAATGAAAGTGATTATCCACCCAATGTTTAAGGAAAACAAGAAATGGAGAATTGCCGAGAAACTTATGCTTTGTAAGAAAGCAAAGGTTTATGTGAATGAAAATGGAGTGAATGAGTGTTGCGGAAATATGGGGGTAATCGTATGCGACAATAGTTTTCGTGTCGGCGGTTGTCCGCATTTATGGGGAGAGGTTGCCGTAAGTATTAGTCAAAGCGAATATGAAAAAATCTGCGATGAACCGCTTGACTACTGGAAAGACGAATATGGAAATGAAAGCGACGACGAGGACGAGGAAAGCGACTGCGATAGTGAGGAAAGCGAGAATTCAAGGATAGACAGAGAGAAATGGGATAAAATATTAGACGAGGACGAGGACGAGGAAACCGAATAAATTATAAGAAAAGACAAATACCTATTACCCTCCGCTTTAATGCGGGGGGTTGTAGGACGTAAAAACAAGACAACGGATTTTTGAAAATAATTTTGATTTATTAGTTATTTAATTAAAAAATTGAAATCAATTTCCAAGACCAAGACAAGACAACCTTACAGCAAACAAGACAAACGAAGATGCCTATCATTCGCACACACACCGACCATTATACTTGCGAATGCGGAAAATCGTGGTGTTTAACTGGAGCAAAGGGAAAGGGAAGCACTAGAAATTCTATCCATCAAATTCTCAAATTACACAAGCGGATTTGTGATGTCTGTTCTTGGACTGGACTAAATACCGATAAAGCAAGTATAACAATCAACACTGGACGAGGACAAGGAAACGCCAATAATGCTCCGCTTGGAAATCAGTTAGATAAAATAAACGATGCGATGCGTGGCGTGGGGGATACAAGCATTCTTGAAGCATACAAAATGAAAGTTAAATTTACGCTCAACAAATAAATTATAAGAAAAGACAAACACCTATTACCCTCCGCTTTAATGCGGGGGGTTGTAGGACGTAAAAACAGATCTACAAGCAAAGATGACTTCTATTACCAAATGCGACAACAAGGATTGTATCGGCGGACGAGCGTTTAATATTCGTGAGTTAGTATTTTGTTCGCCAAAATGCGGAAATGAATATTATGAATTATCGCCCAGCGATGAAGACTATTGGAATGACGACGACGAAAGCGACGACGAAAGCGACGACGACGAAGGAAATCAATGCTACGGAGTAGAAGAAATTAGACAAAAGCGGTTTATTATGTCGGGTGGAGGCAGTCATTGGTGGAATTATGTTGTTGATTTTGATACAGACGGCAAACAAACAAAAGTTTATGTGGAGGACAAAGACGGATTACAATTACAGAAAGGAAAACGATTGCTTCAATTCTTCAACAGAGAGGGCGATGAACGCTTAAAATTAGTAGATGAAAGTTATGAACTCAATGAAAAACGAGAAGAATGTTGGATTTATAACTACTCGTGTTAAACAAAAATTAGATCTTTTGGCAAATTCATTTTCCAACAAAAAAAAATACAATCATAATTAAATTTTACAATCTCTCCCTCCTTTAAAAAGTTCATTCTTTTTTTTGGTATGATGACTTGTAAATGATTGTGGAACGGCACAAGATATTTATAGTTCATCACCTCACACGGCATTATCATTATAAAGGGTTTATCTAATTTATAAATGTATTCTAAAACTCGTTTCTTGAGAGAAAATGGAGGATTTGTTATTATTATCTCTCCGTGATTGTTTTTAAAGAAGTCCTCATCATAACACTCTACCTCAAACCCTAACTCTTGTAAGTAGGTGGCGGACTGCCCGTTGCCTCTAAACGCCTCCCATATTTTTTTATCTTTGGGGATATAATCCTTTATTAAATCCCAAGTGCTTTTTAGCGTGTAGTATTCATCGTTATTATAACCTTTCGGTTTTCCACAGAACCCACCGACCATTATATCATATCAAATTATTAATTTTGATAAAATACTCGCTATTAATTCCACCATCCTTTTTTTTTTGTTTCGTTGATATTATTTAATTTATTAATTCGTTCCTTTAACTCGTCAATTTCATTTTGGTGTTTATTCATTAAATATTTATGAAGCAAATTTTGTTTTTCGTTATTTAATTCCATCATTTTATTAGTTGTAAATTGGTGATAAACACCAAAAGACATAGAACCTAAAGCACCTTGAAGTATCGTTTTTAATGTATCCCAAGAGAGTATATGTGTTTTATTCATTCTATTATTACATAACATATATATAATTATTCTTAAAGATGCTGATTTATTATATAATCGGCAATTTGTTTTGTTGTGTTGTTTCCATTTATGAAAAATACATCAAATTCTGTGGATTTACATACCCACTCTAAATAATACCTATCTAATTTTACAAGGTATTCTAATTTTATGTTTTGCTCCTCGGGTCGTCCTCGCTTTTTAATACGGCGGAGGCATTCGCTTGGGGAAGTGTTTATATAAAAAATAGTAGTCGGTTCTTTTACTTTAAATGCCTTGAAATAATACTTATATGTTTCATATTCAATTGGAGTTATGAACCCATCATCGGTCAGCATTTTAGCAAAAATCTCTCGGTCTTCGTATAGACATCGTTCGCCAACCAATATTTTACCCTCTTTCTCATTTGCCTTCTTCAATTCTTCAATTCGTGTAATTAGCGAAAGCATTTGTAGATTGAACGCATTTTTGCGAGGGTCATTATAAAAATGTTGTAGTGTATTTACGCCATCTTTATCTTTTATAGATTTCCACACATCTACGGGTTCATTAATAAATGTGTATTTTTTTGAAGATAATCTCTCTTTCAATTCTTTTAATAGTGTTGTTTTTCCACTTCCTATATTCCCAGAAATAACTATTTGCGTCATATTTATATTATCTAAATATTTTAAACACTCGTATTTAACTCATACATATCACTATTCTCCGCTATTGTAGGGGGGGTGTCTAACTTTGCTAAAACCCGCATTATATCGGCAATCGTGGGTTCAACCTCTTTCGGTTGTTCGCTAATTGGCGTTTGAGGGACTTTGCCTTGTCGGCAATCACTTTCTATACAACACCCCTTACACTTTTGTAAATGTGCTTTTTGTAGAAAGTGTCCTAATGCTCCCAAAACCGCAATTACTAACGCAGACAACGCATAAACTTCTGCTCCTTCCATCGTTTATATATATTGCTACATAATTTATTTTTTGGGTTTTTTCATTTTGGTAATACTTTGCTGTTTAACGCCTCCATCTCCCTTTTTGGCGGTCTTGCTTTTATCCGCTGGTAATGGTGTCCGCTTTTTAGTGAGATCTATTTGTTTGCCTCCTTCAAAATACTTATCCTCCATAATTTTCCTACTCCGTTTCTGCGTCGCACACTTATTCGTAGCACAATCCTTTTGGTTGTTCTTCAATGTTATTTTGTCCTCTAACATTTATATTAAAGAGAGAAAAGAAATAATAATTAACTAATTTGTCTAATCATAACATTAGCAAAAATAGCATCAACCTCAATTGGGTCAAAAACATAATCAACATAAGTTCCACTAGAGGTCGCATATAGTTGTAAGGAGTAGGAAGTATTTGCCTCTGTTTGGGTGATAATGCTACGCCCAGTTGAATATCCTTTAGAATATACGGACGCCATTCCACCAACTCCACCAATATTACAATCAATGCTGGGTTGATAACCAATCCCTCTAAAAAATGCTCTAATATATGAGTCGTTTTGAGAACTAGTCGCAACTCTAAAATCAATCTCATATTGCCCCGCATTTTGTATCGTAATTATATTTGTGAATTGGTTAAGTGAATAATTAGACGACCCTCCGTCCGTAATTGAGTTCAAGGGAACAATTTGAATTCCCGATGATATAGGCACTCCTTCGTTAAATTCGGCAATACGATATTCAAAAACACAAGGAAGATACCCACCTCCTCCGCCTCCACCCGAAGTAATAGGCACTCCGTCAATTTTAAACTGCCCGCCATTCGTCAAATTCACATCGCCATACAATTCTAAAGAGTTTGTGATAATTTGAGTTGAACCGCTCACGAGCGAAACTTTATTATTTATTAAATTCTGTAATGTAGTGTCCGCATTTTGCCGAGTGAGTGCTTCATTATCCAATGCCGTTTGTAATCCAGTTGTTGCCGATATGGGTAGATTGCTGAAAGTATTTGAAGCACCGCTCATCGTTTTATTAGTGAGTGTTTGAACTCCAGTCAATGTGACGTCCCCACCGCCACCTCCACCGATTGGGACACCATCAATTTGGAATTCTCCGCCATTTGTTAAATTCACATTGCCACCTACATTTAAACCGCTTGTTATTGTTTGTGCCGAACCAGTAAATAAAGAGACTTTATTATCCACTTGCGTTTGTAAGGCGGAGTCCCCTTGAGAACGTGTTAATGCTTCATTATCCAATGCCGTTTGTAATCCACTGGTTGCCGAAATAGGTAAATTGCTAATTGTATTTACACTACCATTAATGGTTTTATTTGTAAGTGTTTGGAAACCATTCAACGTAACATCTCCGCCAAAAGGGACTGGTTCGCCATTGAGTAAATATCTACCACCACCAGTTACGTTCATATCTCCAGCATTATCAAGAAATATACCACCAGTTGCTACAGTAAGTCCCATTTGTTGATATACTTGACCTCCATTCGTCACGTTCCACGCATTATTCATATTTATATTGCTTACGCCAATCGCTATATCGTCTGCCCAAGTCGCTGTGGAATTTCTAGATTTCACGTGTAAGCATTTTGAATAACTACTAATATCCAGACCTATATCACTGGAACTACTGCCTTGGGTTATAATAGTTGATTTATTTTGAGCAGTAAAACCGTTAGGTAAAACACCACCAATTCGTGATGCTGTTTCATTATCTATTGCTTCTTGGACGGGTTGAGAAACAAAATCACTCCCCGCATACATTATATATAATAAACATATAATAATTTTAAAATGATTTTATTTTAAACAGATAAATTTACAGAACATCTATTAAGTGTTGTAGTATTCTTAACTCCCAATCTTACGTATTTTGCCCCTAACAGCGAACGCTGAAAGGCGAAGTGCCAAGTGGTAGGAGTTGGTTTGAAAAAACTTGCTCCTACGCCATCGCTATACCAAAATGCTTGGTCGTCGCTATATTGAAGAACTAATTGCGGATCATCATTTACAGATACATCAACATATCCCATATACATCACATTCTTATAAACAACTCCGTCTAAAATATTAGTCATTGAAAATTCACTTCCATCAACAGACGAACCAGTCGTAATTTCTTCGGGTGTGGTTAAAAACGCACTCGTAAATGACGGATATTTGGCGACATTGCTTATTTCTAAAGTTTGTGTGCTAATTTCTGTCAATTTCGTTTCAATATCTGCTAAATTATTTACGGCAACGCTTCCAGTAATTGCGGGTAAAGTCAATAACTCACACTGAACCTTATTGTTAATGATAGGCAAACGCACTCTTTTCAAACCATCAATCGTGTAATAATTTCCATATTCGCTCAAAACAAAATTATATTCATTTGCTAATGTCCCCGAACTCGTTTGAACTGACGACAACCACACTAATTCGTTCGCACCTTGTTCCAAAGTCGCTGTTGAAGATTGTGTGCTGAAATTCAATTGAACCCGTGTCGTAATTTCGGGGTGGATTAATGGATTATCAACGCCAGTATAGAGTAATTTCGGTCCAACAACTTCAGCACTTTCTCGGTCATTAACAAAAACATACCTATTTTTATACCACGATGTGTTCGTCCCAGCATCTCGTAGGGTGTAGAAGGCAATGAAAGGATTTCTTGATACTGCTGTTAATGGTGTTTGTTGGTTAATAACCATATAGATGTTTTGAATATCGCTTACCTTTTTAGCGGTAGTTGCTTGATTTTCAGTATTAGCATACACATACCAATTAATTTTTGATGCTCCACCCCCATTTTTATACAACCACCCGCCCTCTACAATAACCGCTGGGTCGCCGTCCGCTGCGATTGCTGGTGTATAATTGTCTGGTGTAGCATAGACTACATATTGCGGAGATGCCCCAATACAGTCGGGTTCTATGTCGTTAATTGCGTCAATTATTCCAGTTGTTGCGGTAGAAACGCTTCCACTGTAATCACTCATTCTATATTATATCAATAGATTTTTAATTTAATATAGAATGGTTTAATGTTTTAATTTTTGCTTAAAGTAGCATAAACATTTACAACATCGGTTGCTGAAATCGCTATTAAGCGGACATACCGAGTTGCGATTTTATCCCGCTGAATATAAAACGTCCAAATATTACTGCCGACTGGTTTGTAATAACTTGCTTCAGTTCCGTCGGCATACCATAAATCATTCACTCCGCCTTGATGCGAGAATTGGAACATCAATCTCGGGTTTGTGTTTGTCGTTGTATCAATATAACCCATAAAAATTACATTGTTAAACTTGTTATGATTAGCACCAACCACGGGCGATAAATCAATAACATCACCGATCACTTCACCCGTCGCAAAACTGGCGGGGGTTTGTTGAACTGCTATAGTTGAATTTTCTTTGCGGACACCTTCTTCAATCAGTTCTAATAGAGCATTCCCCTCCGTTGTTTTAACATTTAATTCTTCTACTTTTGCTAAAACTTCCGCATCTTTGGTAATAACCGAACCTAACGCATCTACCGCCACTGCCGTCGGCACACCAGCACTCGTCCCAAAAATAGTAATACTATCGGTTGTCGCATCTAACTTAATGTCCTCCACAGACACAGAGGCATCTACACACAATCGCCTTTTACCATCTCCATCGGTTATTAAATTAACTGCCCTAACAGCAGTTGTATCCGCATCTAACGCATAAATACTCACCGAGTCTTCGGTCGGTTTTAAATGCCCGTTTTGATATGCTTGAACCCATATTCTACATTCATCTATAGGCACAGCAGTAGGATTAACTACCCTAATACGAAAAAAAGGGTGAAATATTCCCCCGAACAAATTATTGCTTTCCCAAGCGACTTCTGTTTCTTTATCCGTAGTAAGTCTTGGAACTTGATACGCAGATTTTCTATCAATATGTGTGCCGTCGGGCGATTGCTCTACATAAAGTTCAATATCTCCCGTGTTCCATATACTCACTTTAAACTTGCTCCACTTATCAACGCTCTCCCAAAACCCGACGAATTCGCCGTTGCCGATTAAACCTCCACTACGACCATTTGTCTTTAAAGTAATTGCTGACATCTCTTATATATAATAGATTATATATTTTATTTGACTATTCATCTTTAATATATAAAACGAATGAGAGATACTCTGTTTCGGGAACATTATTCAGCACATTAGGAAACTCATTCACCACACGGAAAGACAGACTGCTGATATTCATTTCGTTCATATTTCCAATATCTACATAAGTAATTTCATTCTCGTAATATAGCGTATTGCTTAATTCGGTCTGTCGCTGGGGCGTGAAAGACGCAATCATATTCTCTTTTGAGTTTCGGGACTTATCGCCAGTCGCAACATAAGTCTGCGTCGGCAAACTCCAAAATAAACCTATATCCAATATTTTATTAAAATTTGGATCTTTTGTTCCGCTAAAAATTATATCATTCGTGTAAGGACTGATTAGGGTGCTGGAGGAAAACCCCAGTTGGTTGGATAGTTGTTGCGACCCACTGAAATCCAGCGTCAATACTCGCCTTACGCCATTTGGCGAAGTAAGGAATAATTCACTCAAGGGATCTATTGTAGAAATACTCTTAAATTGTCTAAATTCGGGTCGTTCAATAACGGGTGTAGCACCACCAGTAAAACCCGCCAACGAGGTAATAATGGGGACATATTGTTTATCATCTTCAAGGTTAAACAGCGTAAATTTATAAGAGAATTTTAAGTCCCCAGCACGGAAAGCGTCGGGCGTTGTGGGTATAGTCTCATCTAACGCATAAATACCCATACACAATTGCCCCTTGCTTACAAAAAACACAACATAATCACCCACCGCCCAAGTGTAAGCGATTGGGGCGGGTATAGAACTCACCCCGTTTTTAACCAACCACACTACTTCTTCGGGCGTTGCTCCAGTCGTTTTAATCAATCCAAAGGCAATTGAACTGGTTTCGTGAGAATTAGTAAGCGAAAGCGAGGGGTCGCACAACCCAATTTGGTAATTATAATTAGCACGACCGAGTTGCGTGATTTGAGTATAAACTTGGAAAGCACCCTTAATTAAGCGGGTGTCCTTACTGCCCTTCACCACGAAATGTTGCGTCATATTACTCACTCTAAACCCAAGACCATTATTAAAGGTTGTCGTATTTGATGTTGCGAAAGAGTTTTTAAGAACATCGCTTAAGGCATAAGAGGTAAAAGAAAATTCCATAGTTCCATTAGTCGCATTCACATTAAAATAAACATCTAATCCAGCATCATTCGTTGCGTTAGTCGCCAACTGAACCACGTACGGATTAATACCCGCTCTAAAACTACTATCTCCGCAAATAAGCGTGTTATTGATCGCCAATTGAACGGATTTTGCTAAATCATACAAAGACGCAAATTTAATTACCCCGCCAAATGTAATAGGTCGGTCTGCGGACGGCAAACTAACCAAAGTGCCTCCGCCTTGCTTGTCGCTGTTAAACAAAAATGTCTGTCGCCCTACATCTATACTAAACACCTCAACGGGTTTCTGTTGGAGCAAAAACTTTTTCAACCCTACCTTGCTGTTAGGTTTAATCAACAGATTGTCCCGCAACCCAATATCAAATGTTCCTTGTGCGTTCAACTTGGTTGTATTCACAACTTTCAATTGTTTAATCGTCATCTTATATTATATATTAACATAATATAAAATTGTTTTATATTTAATCTATTTAACAAATAGGGTCTTCTTCGGTTTCTTCCAACAACCGAATATTAAACCATACACCAACTCGTTTTTTATATTTCTTTTTATTATGATAAACAATAGGACTTTTCATTAATTTCATACGCTTTAACTCGGTGCGGAAATCGGGTTCTGCGATCTTATGCTGTTTTAATATATCACTCATCTCAATTTTGGAAATCCACCAATCTTTTGTTTCTTTGCTTTCAGTTGCGGAGTGGTTTGTATTGCCTACCTCATCTTTCGTAGGTAAATGCCCCGCTTCCCATTTAAAAGTGTTTCTAATGAAATCCTCAACTGGACGGTTGGTTTCTAATTCTGCTTCTTTCTCCTCAATCCATTCAATCGGCACATCTTTCATTTTGCCCTCGTCATAATACATTTTCGCATAGTCAAAGATGATTTCTAATAATTCATATTTATAATGTTTTGTTAATTGTGATAAGAATGATTTATTTTTCACAAACTCGCAAGTTTCATAATTGTCCTCCGTATAATACTCTTGAAAATCACTATCCAATTGGTTCATAACCAATCGCCGTCCAATACCGCCATCTGCGTCTTTGATTTTTAATCCTTGATTTCCAACAAACACCAACTTAAATGTAATCTCCATATCTTCTTGGTCGCCATACATTCTCTTAAACGACACGGGCGTTCCCTCACAAACCTTCTTTAACAAACTTGCGTCTTGTTGTGCGTTTTTATCGGTTTCATTTACCCACCCAATTCTCAATCCCCGCCAAGTTGCGATTACTTTATGAACTTGACTTTTATTACTAACTTCAAATGTATCACTCCCCATCGCTTTTACATAACACGGCATTATAGCACTCAACGCTTCGGGGACAACACTTTTACCATTTGACGCTGTTTCCCCCTTGTAATTAAAGAACACTTGTTCTCGTTGTGCGTCCCCACACATCATATAACCATACTGCGACAAATACCGATCTAAATGAGTATCTTTCCAATTACAAATCTTTTTTAGTTCTTTCAATACAGCAACCTTTTTAAGAGGGTCTGCCTTTTGATATTTCATAGGAATAGTCTTGGTAATATAATCCATCGCATACAACTTTTTGCGGAAACGGCATTTCTTCAAATCATACACGCCGTCTTGGAACGCCACTTTATACGGCATATTATCCAATCTCGCAACCCATTCGGCATCTACTAAACAATCACCTTTCATTAATTTAATTAAATTATTGTGCGATGTATTCGCTTTTTGGAACTCCTTATTATAAAACTTTAAATCCTCCTCCTTTTTTTTCTTATCCTCATCGTCGTCATCTAATTTTTTTATTTCCTTATTTAATTCTTTTGTTGCTTCATTAATTAATTCTTGGATTTTACACGCAATATGACTTGCGACATCATTTATTTCATTCCACAACCCCGTCTTCTCTACAAAATATATCCAGCGTTTATTATAATACTTCAAGTTCATAATTTTCGCCAAATATTTACTGACTTCGGCATCGCCCTTTTTCAACAAATTAACAGACAACCATTCACGATATTTATTGCTCCACGCCTTAAACGCCAAAGCATCTACCTCTTTACAAATATTACACAAGACAGTCATATTCATTTTACTATCCTCTTTAATGCTGTTCCAAGTTTTCGTTCCGTCGCCGTTTCGCATATCATAACTCACCCAATCTTGGAACAATCCTAACTCATAATCATTCATTTTAAGAGCAGTTGCTATTTTCAAAAAGTCGTTCCTACTTATTTTATGTTCGCCATTATGCGTTTTTGGGTTTTTCATATAATTCATCAACAGATCACTCCAACTATCAAAATGCGGATAATTGCCGACTTCAATAATATCCTCCGCTTTTGTATTATTGTTCTTTTTTACTTTTTTACCCTCCTTCGCCGATGCGGTTGCTCGTTTAAATAAGTTAATTAAACACTCATATTCGTCATCTACTTTAATCATTGCCTCCTCCCCCAATAATTTACTTTGGCGGATTGCTTTGGTTTTCTTACAGCGGGTTTTGCTGTCGGGTAATACCTTACAACTACCACTACCATACAAGATTTCCAACTCGCCAAATGCCTTCATTTTATTATCGCAGTATTGTGTTAGTTCCGCTATTTCACGGAGTAATATAGGACTATTGGTAATATTAAGAAGCACCGCATAATTGCCTTCCGTGCTGGTTTCATACAACCCATCATCACCCATATCCAATCGCCATTCATCTAAAAATGCTTGGACTTCTTCGTTGTTTCCGCCTTCATTATAAATATCAAAATCAAGACAAACTATGGTCTCACCATTTTCGTGCTTTCCCATTTTAATACTGTAAGACGGGTGATCTTCAATGTCTTCGCTTTTTAATTCATCAAAGGTCTTTTGTTCCCATTTCGGCAACCCATACCCCGAGCAACCAATCGGTCTCTTGTCGGCATTACAGCACACGATACTATATCCATTATCCCTAAACATCTTGGCGATTAGGTTAGTCATCTTCTTATATACTGTATAGAAAGAAAACTTTAAATCAATTTTATCTTATATTATAATTAAATCATATTAAACTACGCACCCGATATATGGTGTGGTTTTAATATAATTCTGTTTCGCTTTTTAGCGGGAGTAGGTCAGCAACACTCCGCCATTTTGAGTTCGGTTTCAAGGATTGCTATTTCCAAAGAGACCTCCTCGTCCGTTGTTTCTGCTTCGTCCGTTGTTTCGGTGGAGACCTCCGCCAACCGCTTCCGCTCCTTCCGTTCATAATAATTCAAGAGTGCTTTGTCTCGCTTGTATTGCCTAAACTCCTCGTCATTTACATAACGATCTTTGCCTCCCCATTTTACCCTCTCCTTTACCTCTGCCTTTTGATGATACTTTTTAGATGCTCTTGCTTGTGCTTCGGTGTAAATTGCCCCCATTCTAGTTATTATATATACAGAAAATATATTTAAGTTAATTTAATTTAATTAGTTATTTATTAGTTAATTTATTTATTACCATAAATGGTATTAAGATACTATTATATAGTATCTTTTTAAGACCTAGTAAAAAGAGTATAGTATATACTCTTATAATCCTTTTAAAGAGAGAAAGAAAGAAGAGAATAAGAGAATAAGAGAATAAGAAAAGGGGGATAAGGGGGAAGGGGGAAGGTATGTTTTTCAAGAGTTTTATAGGAAGAGGTTATATAATAAAAGTCTTGAAAAACGGGGTTGAACCCTTCCACCTTTCCCCCCCCCCTTGGTTAAAAACTTTCAAAAAACGGCGTTCTCCCTTCCCCCTTATCCCCCTTTTGAGGATTTTGAGGAGATATAAAGGATTTTGAGGAGATATAATTGTTGCTATTAGCATTTGCTTTAGAAACCTAATTTAGAACTTGTTAGGTTTTTAATTTGCGTATTATTGCGGAAGTTCTATTTCTTTATTTTGAGTAATCGTAATATAAACGGAGTTGTTTTTTCCCAGCAACTTCGTAAGTTTCTCTTTGGTGATGGGATTGAGAATGCGGACTTTTAATGACGAGATGGTCTGTGGCGTATTAGACAAGTGGGTATATGTGTATCCATCGCCCTCTGTTGAAAGATAGGTGTTGGAATTCAAATAGTATAAATTAACAATAGATTTAACGGCGAACGCATCTTTGTCTTGTAATTCACTGCCTCCGCCATAACCCGTAATCTCTAACAATATGTTTCCGCCAAGTGCGTTTAAGACCGAGTTTGGAGCGTTGGACGCAAGAATACTTATGGAATTCGTAGAGGCAAAAATACTATCACTGCCTACATTAGCGGGAAATGGCGGAAGTGGAGCAATGCCCGAAATATTAGCAACATCAAGAATACTATTGTAATTGAGTTGGTAGGTAAAGCGGAGCGGTGATTGGACGAGTTCATTATTAGATCCCACAGTATTTAAACTGTTGGTGTTTTGTGAAATACCAAACAACTCACCAGTGGTGAGAGAATTATATTTCTCGGCAGAAATAACTTTGTTAAACTCTTTGCTTGGTAGTAAATCGGTATTAATCGTAATAGCATCTACATCAAATCCAATATCTTTCCAAAAAGAACTATCTAACCCCGTAGATTTTACTTTCGCCTTAATTGATGTGAATATAATACCGCTGTGTCTGTCGTTTATTGCTTCTGTGTTTTGGTTGCCGAACATTTGGTTTCCAATAACATCTCCGCTAAATTCGGGATTTGCGAAGGTGTTTGCTGTGTCGTATGCCCCCGTGAATTTGCCGATTGAGCGAATAATAGATGGTGTTTCTGCTCCGCTCTTGTTGTCGGGGGCAGTCAAAATCGGCGTGTGTAAGTCGGCGAATTTAAACAAGTTTTTATCTTGATCGTATAAAAGCGAGATTTGTGGCGTGCCGTATGTTCCGCAAGTATAAGGGTTTTGGACGGACGGATTAATGGTAATTGGTAAAAATTGGTGTTTTATTTCGTTAATACTTCCAATGGGGTCAAACTGGACTTGATATGTAGGAACGGCAGTATCCGCCAACGCTACTTGAAAACTCGCTGGATTAGAAGTATCAAATCTACTTCGCATATAATTAATATCTACGCCGTATAAATTTGTGGTGGAGAAATCTTCATTGTCCCCCATATATTGCGGATTAACGCCAGCGGGACAACAATTGTTGCCGAGAATACGCCAGTCTTCAGTAAAAGGTTCAAAATGGACGGCGGACGCAAATCCCGAAAAATTTACATCATTCACCACGCCAATAATGCTTTCTCCCATCGGGATACTTGTAAATGGATTTGTAGAACCACCGACAAAACCTCTATCCATTTTCAATACTAACTTTTGGAATTGATCTGTTCCAAATTGCGGGACATAAATATTTTCTACAGCACCGAGGGGTGCTTTCGCATACTGGATTGTATCGGCAGTGTGTTGTGCTAAAACATCTACTTGGAACGGGTTAATGCCTTCTGTTGCTTTATTTATTTGATTGAGATTTCCAAATTCGGGATAGATCGGGTCGGTAATTGGCGTAGCAATGCCCCACACCTCACAATTACCAATTGCCCGCTGGAGTGTCGCCCCGCCCGCCGTGGAAGTATCAATACAATTCCATAAGGGTTGCGTTTGTAGAATGGGGGAAGTTAAATTAGCACTGGGAAAGGGCAGATTGGTCGTGATGGGAGTTCTTAATGAAGAAATTAGTGTTGTTATTTCTACTGCTACACCCGCCCTTGTATAGAACCCCGCTTTAAGTGTGATAGATACTTTTCTTGTAAATGGTTTGCCCGTTAAAGAGTTCATCATTAATACTGGCGTGTTTTGTGCTGTGGTATTCGGCAGTGTTGAACCCGTGTTATAACCGAGTGGGGCAAACGCATTTGGACGTGGGTTTAAGCAAACGCCTCTAGTCCCCGCAGCGTCTTCAAAATTAGCAATCATTTCGGGCATTTCGTCTAACGCAGTCGTCGGTGCTAAATAAGTTCCCAAAAACGCTTGATACATAAAAGACCATAACGGATTGACGAACACTTTGCCCGTTCCCGTAGGGTCGTAATTAGTATTCGCTCCCAAATAGTTTTTGCTGTCTTTCGCATAAATCCACGCTTGGTGATTGCGTGGAATACTATTAAAGGTTTCAAAATTCATTTCTGTTTTCCGTATCATAGCGTAATAAACCATTTCAAATTCCAAAATTAAATCGTCTTCAATCACAATAAGATCATTGGATAGACTGGATGTGTCTAACGATGAATTACGAACGCCAATAGTGTCGCCAAGATTTAAAGTAAGGGGTTCGCAAAAAGTTGTTGAGAATTCGCAACCATCAACGGGGTTTGTTGAGTTCCAATAATTCAAACTTACTTGCGTTTGTTTCGGCAATGTTATTGTTTTTGGTTTATCCCCCATTAATATATAATATCACTATATTTTTAAAAGTAATATTATACATAAATAATATGGTATTTAAGTTTTGCTTCTAAATACGCTTGGTGTGCTTCCTCCTCTTTGTTGTAGTATCCTAAATAGATTTGTTTGCCGTTTAATGTTATTTGTGCTCTCCATTTCTTATCTTTTTTACACCAAGTATATCCTTTCGCTGGTGTATTTTGATTATTGCCTTGCTGTGTTGTAATCCGTAAATTAGCGACACGATTATCTAATGGTATTCCGTTCTTATGGTCTATACAATCATCTGCTCCGCTTTCACCAATAATATTATTTAACCCTAAAAAACAATACGCAATTAAGCGTTGCCTATAACATAACTTTTTATTAACTTTTAATTGATTATATCCTTTACTATGATTAGCAGTATTCTTAACAATAGTCCATTTTGCTGGTTTATAATGTTTATTTAATCTCTCAACAACTCCATCTCTATAACACCTAATATAATCATTATAATAAACAAGGTCAATCATTTCCAGTTAATATAAATAGTAAATTATATTTATATCAATTCAATTTTATCTTTTATTACATCGGCACTGGAGCAGACGGTTGATTCACGAAATTAACAGATTTAGTTGCTGGATTATAGACACGCAATACCTCCGCAATCGTGATTAACTGCGTCGCTTTGGCGTGTAATTTAGTATCCTTGTAAGACAAAGTCAGTTCAGTCGCTATAAAGCGGTTAAGAGGAGCAACGCCTATTGAAATTTTGCTTTCGGTGGATAGACCCATAGGAACTACAAGATCACAATTTGAACCGACGGGAACATTTACTTCGCTGAAATAATCATTCAAGAACTGCTGTTTCATTGCTGAACCAACAATACCCTTACGAGAATAGAGCGTTTTGCCGTCAATGGTGAGTTGTAATTCTTCTTTGGTGGGTGCTTCGGTAAATTGCGATGTGCGGGGGTTCGTAAGTGCTAAATCACCAGCACGAGCGGTTGTGTCCTTCAACAAATAATAGAAATTTGCGATGTATTGTTTCACATACGCCGTAAAGCGTTTATCAATAGTATTCGCAACCCCGTGTTTAATCGGGAAACTATCTTGAACCATAGTGTAAAACATATAGTTCGCTTGAGCGTCTGCCTTTACATCATTAGACAAATAAACATCATACGCAATTTGGGGGTAATTATCAAAATTGTAAGCATACAGAGGTTCAGCACCTTCCATACTTTCTAAAGACCATTCTACCATAATAGAAAGACCTTCGGCGATGATAGATCGGGCAACGCCAAGATATTGGAGCATAGACGAAACCGAGATGGTGAGAGAATGCTTATTCACGTCCCAGTAATTAGTATCGCCCATTGGGTTTCCATTCAAAATAGAGGCAAAAGTTGGGGTAATCACGGAAACATCGGCGTGTTGGTTAAGGGTCTTCGCAATCGCATACTGGGAGGCATTAGGAACTGCTAAATGTTTAAGACCCATCATACGCAACGCCTCGCCGTTAATTCGGTCAATCTCCACGCCATCACGGGACAACACGGAAATCTTGCTAATACATTCAACCGCACCGCCGAGACCAAAAAGATGTTCTTGCTCTACGCCAGTTGTTCGTAGGGTTTTCTTGAGTTTGAAATTGAGAAGACGAATTTTCTTGGAATTCACCATTACTCCCTCGGGGAGGGAATAAATGCTCCGTATTTTAGTGGAGGAGTATGGATCAAGCAGTTCGGTTTTAAATACGCTCATTACTTATATAATACTAATATATATTATTTTTTATAAAAATTAGTATTATAATATATTATTATTGTTAAACCCTAAATAATCTCTCATCTATAATAAATTAAAGGGTAAGAAGGGAGTTAGTAAAGGCATAGGCATCAATAGCATCGCCCAGTCCCGAGGGGTCGTTTTCGGGCAAAGCGTCGTCTTTAATAGTGATAGACATAGTGAGTTTATCGCCTTGACTTTCGGGGTATTGAACGCCAACACCATAGGCACAAGTGCCGAAAGTAGCGAGAGAAGTAATAGAGTTCTTCGTCATCTTGGAGGTAGGTTGTTGGAAAGAGCGGTAGTAGTTGAGGGCAATGTCGCTTTCGCTTTCTAGCGGATACATATTAACCGAAGAGTTAGAGTTCATTTCAAATTCCACTCTCTCCACTTGACCGAGGTATTCGCACAAGTTTGCGTCTGTAAAGGCACTGGACTTATTCTTTTGCTTGATGAAGGAAATAGACAAACTATCGGCGGGGTTAGAACCAGTCATAATATTAAGATTGGAAACCTTGGATACAATGGACTGCTGGGTAAGGTAGTAGGTGATGATGCCGATATTTTCCACTTTAGCGGGGGCGGGAACTTCCGTCCAAGTAAGCATAAGATCTTTGAGGAGGTAATTGACGGCAGTGGCGGTGCTGTCTTTCTTGTTGATGTGAAAAGCGTTCAGTCCGCTTTCAAGCGTAAGCATCAATCGCATCTCTTGAACTTTCTTTGGGTGAATAACGCCACCCATCATATTATTGAGAGCATTGTCTATCGCTAAACTAAACGAAACATAACCATCTTCGCCGACTTCACCAAGCAAAAGTCGGTTATTGAGATTTCCGCAAAGTTCCAAAGATGCTAAACTGGAGGCGGATAATTGCGGAAGCGTGTATTTTGCTTGTTTCTTCATTCCACAAAGGCGACCGAACGAGGCAATATTTTCAATCGTTTGAGTAGAATTAACCGAGACAGAGGCGATGCTGATGAGGGACGACACACCCGAGAAGGCGTTAAAAAAGATCCCGTCAGTAATATCGGCGGGTAAAAACCCCTCTTTAAAAATCTTCAATTTGCCGTTGATACGAAAGGAGTTTTGCTGGATTGCGTTTGCCTTGAGTTGGACGAGGAAATCTACTTGTGAAAATTCGCCGTATGTTTCACGAACAGAGATGGGAGCGGTGCTATTGAAAATCTGCGACATCACTTATATATAATAGATTATATATTTTATTTTATAAAATTAAACTAAAACGAGTTTAAATTACTAAATCTTTGGCGAAATGATAAGTTTAATGATAAGTTTATTGGCGGAGGCGGAACGAATTGTTCGGGTGCTGGTGCGGGTGCTGGTGCGGGTGCTGGTGCGGGTGCTGTTTTTTCTTTAACAACTGCTTTCTTTTGTTCCTTAATGAGTTCTTCCTCTGCCTTTGCCTTTAGTTTCGCCTCTGCTTTTTGTTGCTTGAGAGATTTTATCTCACTAATATCATTGGTAATTTCGCCAATTTTTGATTTCAAAAATGCGAGGTCGTCTTTATATATCTTATCAAAAACATCTTCCGCTTTTTTGGGGGCAGTTTTAGTAGCAGTGTTTTGTGCCTTTTTATCCTCACGCAGTTTCTTTTGTTTCTCACGCATTTGCTCTAAACGCTGTCGTAATGCCTCTTTGTGTTCCTCGCTATATTGTCGTTTCTTTTTGCTCGTCTCGGGATTTGGAACTGGTGTTTCATCGCTTTCACCCTCGCTAAATACATCGTCGTCTTTCTCGGTTATTGCGAGATTGACTTTGGGTTCTTCTGCTTTTGCTGGTGCTGGTGCTGGTGCTGGTGAAATCGTTTCCATCATTTCGGGTAGTATTGCTTCAACGCCACGCATTGCTCGTTTCGGCATTTTATTATATAATATCAACACATAATTATATAATAATATTTACGAATATTTAAAGTGTGTGGTATTTAAGTTTTGCGTCTAAATATGCTTGTCTTGCTTCTTCTTCTGTGGTGTAGTATCCTAAATAAATATTTTTGCCGTTTAATGTTATTTGTGCGTGATATTTATTCGCTTTTTTACACCAAGAATAACCTTTCGTTGTTGTGCGGTTATGTTGATTGCCTTGTTGTGTTGTAATTCGCAAGTTTTTAACACGATTATCTAATTTATCGCCGTTCTTGTGGTCTATACAATCGTCGCCTCCGCCTTTACCAACAATATCATTTAATCCTAAAAAGCAATACGCCATAATGCGATGCCTAAAAACCATTTTGCCGTTTATTTTAATAGCGTTATATCCATCACAATTATTATCAGTATTCTCTACAATAGTCCATTTTGCTGGTTTATAATTTTTATTTAATCTCTCAACAAGACCATTCCTATAGCATCTAATATCTTCAGTGTAATACACAGCGTCAATCATAATTATATTTACAACACGATTGTAGATATAATTTTAATTCAATTTTTTCTTTTAAGGAGAAATTATTTTAAAAAGACTTATACTTTTCTTTAAACAAATAAGCAGTTCCCGACTGGATAGTCTGTCCCGACGGTGCTTCCATACGGATCTGTAGTCGCTTCATAACGTTTGAGAAATTAACTTGTCCTCCAACAATACCCGCATAAATGCGGATAGGGAGAACACGCACGGGTCGTTCATTCACGCCATTCACAATTCCGTTAATAGATTTT
>Ga0208303_1000264_pt1 | contig 22030 bp, 32 predicted proteins | sample CB_VirMetaG_2_FD_184537 | JGI IMG/M metagenome (GOLD analysis project Ga0208303, IMG submission 184537) | Freshwater to marine saline gradient viral communities from Chesapeake Bay - CB_1504_2 Viral MetaG (SPAdes) (version 4) | ecosystem: Environmental > Aquatic > Marine > Coastal | place: USA... | reverse complement strand
ACGGTCTACATCGCGGCACAATCTATTGACGGGGGAACAGCATAATGGCTGACCAAATCCAACTTCGCCGTGACACGGCTGCTAACTGGACGAGCGCCAATCCTACTCTTGCCTCCGGCGAGTTCGGCCTTGAGACTGATACTGACCAGTTTAAGGTTGGGGACGGTACGACCGCTTGGACGTCTTTGGGGTACGGTGGTATCCAAGGACCGCAAGGTATTCAGGGCATTCAGGGTATTCAGGGCGAGACTGGACCTCAAGGTCCGCAAGGTGACCAAGGCATTCAGGGAATCCAAGGTATCCAAGGCGAGACTGGTCCCCAAGGTCCACAAGGTGAACCCGGTGAAGTCACAGCCGATGGTATTTTCACTCTGACCAACAAGACGCTGGTTGACCCGATCATCACTGGAACTGTGGTTGAGGACGTATTCGCTTTGACAGGCACAACGCCCGCTCTTGATCCATCCAACGGCTCTATCCAGACATGGACATTGACTGGTGCATCTACACCTACAGACAGCCTTTCCGCTGGTGAAGCTATCACGCTCATCATTGACGATGGGACCGCCTACACGATCACATGGCCCACAACAACATGGGTCAACAACGCTGGTGCGGCTCCTACGCTGGCCACTGATGTGCCTACGGTTATTGCACTGTGGAAGGTCGGCACGACGCTCTATGGCGCACTTGTAGGGGATGGTTCGTAATGCTTTGGTCTAAGATTATCGGGGCTGGGGGGGCTGGTGGCGTAGTAGAAGGCTGGAATGTCTCTACTGCTGTATTCAATCAGAGTTTTAGTGTCGCTGCTCAAGAGACAGCACCGTCCAGCGTCTTTTTTAGGCCCGATGGACTGAAGATGTATGTTGTCGGCAAAACAGGAAATGATGTTAACGAATACACTTTAGCTACAGCTTGGGATGTTTCTAGCGCCCTTTACAGTGTTACTTTTTACGCTGCTTTGGCCAACGTGGTGCATGTCTTTTTTAAACCTAACGGGCTGAAAATGTATATTAGTACGCAGGCTGGTGTGATTTATGAATACGACCTAAGCACGGCTTGGGATGTTAGTTCTTCTGTATTCCTCCAAAACTTTAGTGTGGCTTCGCAAGAAACTGTTTGCCTTGGTTTTACTCTTAGCCCTGACGGAATAAAGATGTATGTTAGTGGGTTCAGTAGCGGAGGGAAGGTTAACGAATACACTTTAGCTACAGCTTGGGATGTTTCTAGCGCCACCCATGTTCAAAACTTTAGCACTGTTGGTCAAGATGCTGATCCGCGCGGCGTGGTTTTCAAACCAGATGGGCGGAAAATGTTTTTTATTGGGGCTAGTGGTGACGACGTCAACGAATACGACCTAGGCACAGCTTGGAATATCTCTACTGCGGTGTTCCTTCAAAACTTCAGTGTTGCTGCTCAAGAGACACTTCCAGCAGGCCTGTTCTTCAAGCCCGATGGTCTAAAGATGTATGTTATTGGGGCTAGTGGTGACGACGTCAACGAATACGACCTGACAGCATAAAGGACAATCCAAATGCACCTGAAGATCACAAACGGCCAGCCTGAGAATTACTCAATCGGGCAACTACGTCGTGACAATCCGAATACGTCCTTCCCGAAAGTGCCAAGTGATGCGCTTCTGGCAGACTGGGGCGTCTATCCCTACACGGTGGATGACCAGCCTGCGGTTGACTACATGACCCAGACGCTAAAGCCGACGGCGCTCACCGAGGTCGATGGCGCATGGACCCAAGGGTCGGAGGTCAGCAACCTGTCCGTCGAGGACGCAGGGCGCAACATCAGATCGCAGCGCGACAACCTACTGCAACAGACCGACTGGATGGCCCTGAGTGACGTTACGATGGAACCATATTGGCGTGAATACAGGCAACAGTTGCGCGACGTGACTGCTCAAGAAGGCTACCCTTATTCGGTCATCTGGCCCACCAAACCGGAGTAAACAATGCTAGGATTTTCCCCTCTCGCCTCCGCTCCGTTAGGTGATGATGGGGTTTTTGCTTTTGAGCCAATAATTCTGGATGTCCCCTCCGTAAATATCGGATTGGTAGCATCTGCACCAACGGTTGTCGCTGGCGCAACTATCGCTGTTCCCACTGCGGACACCACAGTTGCGGTTATTGTACCAACGGTTGTCGCTGGCGCAACTATTGCTGTTCCCACTGCGGACATGGTATTGGCGGCAGTCGCACCTGTTGTTTCCATCAGCGCAACGGTAGCTGTTCCCACTGCGGACACAACGATTATCGCTTATGTGCCGGAAATTCTGTCTGGTAATGCAATCGGCGTCCCCGCCGCCAACACAAATGTCGTAGCCTTTGCACCACAAGCGCAAACAGGCGTAAATAATGTTATTCCGACCATTGATCTGCATATTGACGGCGCAGCACCAACGGTTGTCTCTGGTGTGTCCTTACAGACCCCCATCGTAAACACGAGCGTAAGTACCAACGCACCTGTCGTGGCCACAGGCGTCAGGGTTGATTCACCTGTTGTGAATATTGCGGTTGGTGTTATTGAGCCGAGTATAGCATTTGACATCAACATATCTGTCCCTGTGGCAGATGTTGTTTTGGATACCCTGACACCCGACATTCTTACCGATGTGGTGATAACACCTGTATCAGTCAGTATCGAGATATTTGGGTTCTCACCAGAACTACGCACAGGCATTGCCGCTCAGGTTCCGACCGCGAATACAAACCTAGCGCCACAAGCGCCGTCCATCTCGACTGGTGTTGCATTGGGCATATCATCGGTTGATTTTGGCCTGTCCGCATCGCCGCCCGCCGTATCCCTCGGCACAAGCGTGATCGTTCCAAGTAAAGACGTGCCTATAGACGTAAACGCACCTGCTGTTGCGTCAGGCGCATCTGCGTTTGTTCCCTCATCAAGTGTTGCTGTATCGGCCCTAACGCCAAAAGCGTCAACTGGTGTTGCGGTATTCCCGCAAAACATAGAGTTTATCATCAGGGGTCGCCTCCCCGCTGTCGGTATCGTTAGCGCCCGCCGTCAAGAATTGCCAGTCAACTCATCGAATGACGGGTCATTGGCCATTTCCGCGAATGGTGGTAGTATTGGCCAATCGTCCAGCGGCGGCACGATCATAAGGATTGCAGCATGACCACATTCAATATCAAGCGAAACGACACTAGCCCTGCGATCTTATTTGCGCTGACACCTACAAGCGTGATCCTAAGCGCAGCGGCTGTTCGTTTTCGTATGCGCCCTGTCGGGGCGACCTCCTTTACGCTAGATGAAGAAGCCGTCATTGTCACGGCAGTGGGCACACCAACAGTTCGTTATGACTGGGATGCCACAGATACGGCAACACCAGGCTTCTATGAGGCCGAGTTCGTTGTCACCTACAGCGACAATACCGTTGAGACTTTCCCTAATTCCGAATTTATCACAATCAACATCGTTGGTGATGAGGACGGCCTATCTGAGCGCATCAACAATGTGCGGTTCCTCGTAGGCGATACGGATTCATCCGATTACGCTATTACCAATGACAACGTGGCTTTCGCGCTGACGCAAGCGGGCAATGATGTTTATGTCGCTGCGGCTATCTGCGCACGGGCATTGGCGGGTAAATACGCAACATATGTAGACACCAAGTTTGAGGATGTATCTAGCAATTATAGCCAGATGTCCGAAAATTATTACAAACTTGCTACACGCCTAGAAGCGCAGTCCAAAAAGTATGGATCAAAAGGTCTTGGGCTACCTGCTGCTGGCGGATTAACATATTCAGATATTGAGGCAAATGACCTTAATAATGACCGTGTTCAGCCAAAGTTCAAGCAGGATCAATTCGCAAATCCGCCGCGTGGTTATGACCCTGATGTTTACGGATATTGATTGCTTTGTCATTGGATCAGGTCCATCGCTAAAAGGCTTTGACTTTGACAAACTACCCCGACATATCCCGCGCATTGGTGCGAACAAATCAGCATGGTTGGCTAATTGCCAATCATTAGTTACTCTTGATAGGCATTTTCCGCGTAAGTGTCAGGCTGAAATAGAGGCCTTTAATGGTGAGAAGATCATAGCCAAGAGCCATGATGCGCCAACCATAATTGCAGACGCGACATATGTTCTACGTGAACGCGGCGACGGATTCGCTGAACGCGGAGCATTGCGTGGATATGATAGCGGTTTTGCTGCCTTGAACCTTGCATATCAGAGGTGCAATGGGAGAATTGCGTTGTTAGGTTTTGATTTTAAGTGGGACGCAGGTAAGTCTCACTTCCATGAGGGATACCAAGATCAGAACCGCAAAACACCTCATATGCTTGAGCGATGGGCAAAGGCTTTTGATGTGGTCAAAGATAAGGTAAACTGTATTAACTTCGTTGGGCCGAAAGGCTCTAACGTAACTGCATTTCCAACCCGGCCACTGGAGGAACTACAATGGACGAACTAGCTGAACGAGAGCGCAACAAGTACGAGCGTATGTGGGAAGTCGAAGCCTACAGGAATTATGCACCCGGAGAGGCGTTGGCCAAACAAGCCTTTGCCGAATTGGGTATGAGCAAAGGTGATACGCTGATCGACTTTGGGTGTGGTACTGGACGCCCTGCTGCTCAATTTGAACGCATGGGCGCTGACGTGATCGGCATTGACCATGTAACCAACTGCCTTGATGCGGATGTGAATATCGAACTTGTGCAATCTTGCTTGTGGGATTTACCAAAAGACCTCTCGTCCATGTACGGCTATTGTACGGACGTGATGGAGCATATTCCGCCAGAGAAGGTCGATGATGTACTGTCAGAAATCCGTCGTGTTGTAAGCGGCAAGGTGTTCTTTCAGATTGCGACATTCCCTGATGGTATGGGTAGACGTATTGGTGAGACCCTACACCTAAGCGTACATGGTCCTGAGTGGTGGTCAGATACGTTGAGCAAACACTGGTCGCATGTTACTGTTAGCGGGACACGCAACTGCATTGCTGTTGTTGAGGATGAGCAACATGGCGACACGACTTCATAAAGACGTTCAAAGGCTGATAGGCACACACGGCTATGCCGTGTCATTTAGCCGTGAGCAGTCAGGTGGAATGTATAACACGACCACAGGGACCGTCACAGGCGGCTCTGAGTTGGCTTGGACAGGTCGTGGTGTCTTTGTGAAGTATCGTGATGAGGATGTGGACGGCACATCCATAACCACTGACGACCGAAAGCTACTGCTACAAGCCGTTGGGCTTGATGTCGAACCTGAGACTGGCGACATTGTGGATAGCACGGTGCGGGTCGTAAACGTGCAGAAACTCCAGTCAGGCTCTACCGTTATCGCTTATATGTTGCAGACGCGAGGGTAGTGATATGACGCAGATACGAGTCACGCGGAAGGGTGTTAGCTTTGATGAGATGTCAAAGCAATTTGGTATTGATATTGACCAACTCAAGAAAGAGACGATGTACGGTATCGCCAATGAGATTGCTGTCAACAGCCCTGTGGATAGCGGAACCTATGCGGTCAATCACGAGGTTGGTTTGCGTAGCGGTAGTTTTGAGGCGACAAAGACGCGACCTGACGATAGAAGCAGGGAGAGTCGTGACGGCGTTGCTCATATCCCTAATGCGCGTCAGATTGGTCTTACCAACATGGTGAATGACATTGAGGGTCTTGATCTGAGTAAAGACACGTTCGTATTCAGAAACCCAATGGCATATGCTGCTATGATCGAGGCTGGGCTGACTGGTGATAAGACAGGAAACCCACCTGTTTATGCTTCTGCTGGGCGAGAAGCGTCGCGCATCATTCAGCAGGTCGCGCAGAAGATTAAGAGTAGGAGCCGTTAATGCCGATCCTCAATGATATACGCGCTACGATGGATACGGCGTTGGCCGATGTTGTAGGTTTGCCATCCATCGCCTTTGAGAATGTGCCGTTTGAACAGAACGCAGATGAAGAACACCTACGGGCTTCGTTGTTCCTTACATCACGCCGACCTGCTACACGTGGACCCAATCCACAGAACCGCTATCAAGGCTTGTATCAGGTGACGATTGCTGTTCCGCAAGATCGTGGGACAGGCCCTGCGTTTGATTACGCTGATCTGATTATGACTGAGTTCGATGGGTCAACGGACATTGAAGGCGCTGATGTGACAGTCTCGATTGAGTATTCCGAAGTAGGCGCACAGGTGTTTAGCGATCCCTTTTACCTACTGCCAGTGCAGATAGCTTGGTATGTATATGCACAGTGATTCGCTGTTGTTGCGCTACAACAGTCAAGCGGTTATTATCGTCATGAAAGATAAACCGCTTGGAGATAGCAAATGCCATTCGCACAAGGATCGCGCAGTTCACTCGCTATAGGTGTCGAAACGACCTTCGGCACGGCTGCATCAACATATACTAACCTGCCTATCAAGACGCACTCGCTTGATCTGACAAAAGAGCGCCTTCAAGGTCAGGATATTCAATCCGACCGTATGCCGCGTGTTGACCGTCACGGAAACCGCAATGCCGCTGGTTCCATTGAAGTCGATCTGCGTAAAGGCAATTATGATGATCTGCTTGAGTCAGCATTGCTGTCCAGCTTTGACTCGGCTGATGAAATGGTTATCGGCACTACACCTAAGTTCCTCACGCTTGAAGATCGTATGGAGGACATTACTCAATTCCGCCTGTTCACAGGCATGGCTGTTAGCACGATGAACATCTCTATCGCCCCAAACCAGATGGTCGAGACATCGTTTGATATGGTCGGTAAGGATATGAGCGTTAGCGGAACAGGTAAAACTGTTTCTGCTTCCACAGTCAACAGCCCATTCGATAGCTATAACGGCGCTATCTATGAGGGCGGCGTGGGTTCCGGTGACTTGGTGAATGTAATTACATCCATCAGCTTCAGCGTGACGAACTCTTTTGCACCAACATTCGTTGTTGGTTCGGCTACTGCGCCTCAGCTTGAGTTTGGTCGTTCTGTCATTGAAGGTACGATGAGCGTGTATGCGGAAGACGCTACATTCATCAATAAGTTCTTGAATGAGACCGAAAGCTCTTTCCAAGTCAGCGTCGATGACCCTTCTGGTTCTAACGCATATACGTTCTTGATGCCTCGCGTGAAATACAACGGCGCTTCTGTGCCTTTGGCTAATGAACAGTCGCGTATTATCGAACTGCCGTTCGTTGCTCTATACGATACCGTTGAAGGCACACAGATGGTCGTCACACGATCAACCTAATCCCGGCGTCGGGATACAGGGAGGGTAGCGTTTGTCGGGGTCGCTACCCTCCCACCCCTCATAATCCCCGACTTACAGGAGACCCCCGATGGGCCTTAATGATATTGGTAAAGTCAAAGAGACAACTGACGTTGAATTGATGCACCCTGCTACTGGCGAAACCCTGCTCAACGATGACGGCACACCTATGACCATCACGGTACATGGTCCGTATTCGTCTACCTACAAGTCTGTCAGCCATAATCAACAGAACAAGCGTCTGATGAAGGCGCAGCGTACTGGCGGTAAGTTGAACCTTACGGCTGAAGAGCTTGAAGCATCATCGCTTGAACTCTTGGTTAAATGCACTGAGGGCTGGGCTTTGACACTGGATAAGAAGCCGGAAGATTTCAGTCAGGATAAGGCACGGCAGGTTTACATGGAACATCCTTGGGTGCGTGAGCAGGTCGATGCTGTGTTTGGAGACACCCGCGCTTTTTTGGGCTAATCCAAGAACAGCTACTTGATTTTGCTGAACACTCGTTCGCGCTGAGTAAGACCGACAAAAACGGTGTAAGTCAGCGCGAACACCTTGAGCAAGTAGCTAAGTTGAAAGGGTCCAATCCAGAAGAGCTGATTGGTCCTGAGTTTCCAGACGTGTCCTCGCACGTCTGGTCTACTTTCATGCAGATACATTCAGGCCGAACTTATGGTATGTCTGGACCAAACCCTTTGACGTGGGAGGGTATTGCTGCATGGTGTAACCTCACTGGAATTGTGTTATCATCATGGGAAGTGGAAACAATCAAAGCACTTGATATGGCATGGGTGCGGACGATGAACGAGGATAACGGCTGATGGCGTCGATAAATGAAGTTACCATTGACCTGAAATTCAACGGCTTGAGCAATCTTGATCAAGCCACAAAGAAAATGCGCCAAGTTCAGTTTGAGGTTAAGCGACTAGCCAAAGAAGAGCAGTCTGGTTCTCTCAGCACTGATCAATACTCAAAGCGAGTAAGCGAACTTGCAACAGAACTTCAGAAATCCACTAAGGGTAAAATACAAGCCCGTAATGCCGTAAACCTGTATTCGCGTCAGGTCCGAGACGCAATACAAGCTGAAAAGGAATCGAAGGCGGCGGCTGAGGCTAACAGGGTCGCGCAGCAAGAACTTGAGAGGGCGCGTAAGAAGAACGCCACCATGACTGCGTTGATGGAGCAAAGGCTGCGTGAAGAAGCTAAACAAGCTCGTGATGCCGCAGCCGCCGATGCGGCATTGGCGAGAGAAAAAGATCGCCTTATTTCTAAATTAAACCCATTGCGCGCATCTTCTATGCTCTACGAGAAAGAACTTGATGACATCAATAAGGCAACGAGACTTGGTGTTATCAACGACCGCCAACGACAACAATCTCTTGACGCACTAAACGCAGAGTTCCAAACCTACAATGCGGGCGTTCAGGGCGCGGCTATGGCGAACAACCGCTTTGCTGTTCAGGGTCAACAGGCCAAGAGACAGACCAACCAACTTGGTGTCTTGATGCAGCAGACGGGCTATCAGGTCGGTGACTTTGCAGTTCAGGTACAGTCAGGCACGAATGTCATGTTGGCCTTTGGTCAACAGGCAACACAGCTTGTCGGCACGTTCGGTATGTTAGCTAAAACCACGCGCATGATCGGTGTCTTTGCGGGTTTGGGCATTGCGATTCCTATCCTAACGGCCATTGGTGCTGCATTTATGAGAGTTTCTGAGGAAGCTGAGGATTCATCTAAAAATATTCAGAACGCATTCAAAGTACTACCTGACTTCTTTGATGACCTCTCTGCGGATATAAGTGGGTCTTTTGCGGAAGCCTTTGGTGAAATTGAGGCCCAATATGGGGCTATGTTTGCAAGGCTTGCAGAGATTAAACTGAGGGAGACTAAGGAGGCCTTTGCAATATCCTTTACAACGAATGTTGCTGACGTAGAGGCCCAAAGCATATCTTTCTTAGACAGACTAGGCGCGGCCCTTGCCCCAGGTATGGTGCAGGGTAATGTAGACGCAGCTAATAAGGTTCGCGAAGAAAACGAAAGGTTGTTTGAGCAAGTAAAGCTAATTCGTGAGATAGAGGCTTCTTACTTGGAGTCTGTTTCTGCGGCAAAATCTATGGAGGAGCTTAGAGACCTCACCGTTGCGACAGAAGCGAGGCTGGCGAGTGTTTCTTCAGAGGCTGCAGACAATTTCGCAAAGCAGGCTGAGGAGTTGGGTATTGTTAGTAGCATTTCAAAAGATGTCGCTGATGCGATGAAAGACTTTCTTGAGCATCAAAAAGGCGTCAACGACCTTATTGAAGCGGGTCGTCAAGCTGAGATTGATCGCAATCGCACATATATGGACATGATGCACGAGAAGCGTAACGAGATTGGTATGCAAGAGATTATCAATCAGTACGGGCAAGACAGTGTTAATGTTGCTATAGAAAGGGCGAGGCTAGAGGCCATAGCTGCTAATCTGACGGCTGAGCAAAGAGACAACTACATTGATGCGGCTGTTGAGGCGCACAACCTAGCAGATGGTGTCGAAGATACTGCCAATTCTGCGAATGATTCCGCAGATGCGATGAAAGACTTTCTTGAGCATCAAAAAGGCGTCAACGACCTTATTGAAGCGGGTCGTCAAGCTGAGATTGATCGCAATCGCACATATATGGACATGATGCGCGAGAAGCGTAACGAGATTGGTACGCAAGAGATTATCAATAGGTACGGGCAAGATAGCGTTAATGTTGCTATAGAAAGAGCAAGGCTAGAGGCCATAGCCGCTAATCTGACGGCTGAACAGAGAGACAACTACATTGATGCGGCTGTTGAGGCGCACAACCTAGCAGATGGTGTCGAAGATACTGCCAATTCTGCGAACGATCTCGCTAGCGCCTTACGTGACGCAGTGTCGGCTATGTCAAGCCTAGACAGTTTTGCAGGTAACTTAGACAAAGCCCTTGCTGTATCAGCGGCCAAGGTTGAAGCTCTAAGAACAGGCGCAAACGCGGCTGTGGCTGGAAATATAGCAGGTATGCGCGTAGACCTTGATAGGCGCATACAAGAGGCCGTAGACGCAGGTGTGGATAGGCCTATTGTTGAGACAATGTACGGTGGACAAAGAGACCGCATAGGGCAATTAGCTTCATCAGAAGAAGAAAGAGTAAGGCTTCAGGATGCCGCTCGTAATACCCCTACAGCAACAGGCGGTGGTGGCGCTACTCAGAATTACGAAGAATACCTCGCACAGCAACTGCTTGAGATTAACCAGAAGAAGAGTCTTATTGGTCTTTCCCAAGAAGAAATTGCAATTCAGAACATCTACAACGATGTTCAAAGGCGCGGCATTAGCCTGAACGACGACAGGGTCAAACTTCTTGTTAAAGAGCAGAAAGAACTTAATAGGCTTTCTAATGAAAGCGAAGACTATCAGTCCATGATCTCTGGTATTCGGAATGGTCTGACAAACGCATTCACTTCTATCCTTAATGGCACTCAGACTGTTGCAGGTGCATTTAAGAATATGATCCGGCAAATGCTCATGTCTCTGGCGCAGCAGAGTTTTATCCAGCCTCTTGTATCAGGTATCACTGGCGGACTAACTGGTGGCATGGCTGGTGGTATGGCTGGTGGCATGGCTGGTGGATTAGCTGCTGGGGCGGGAGCCCTGGGGTCAGGGCTTCTTTCTGGTGCTGCTGTTGCAGGACAAGGTTTCCTTGCAGGCGGTCTTTCTGGTGGCGCTACAGCCATTGGGGGCGCTGTTAGTGGGGGTCTTGGGATGGGCGGTCTTGCTGGTGTAGGGACAGCCATCGGTGCTGTAGCCGCACCGCTTCTTGTTGTAGCTGCGGCAATTAGTTTCTTTAGTAAGAAGACTAAGACACTAGACACAGGCATCCAAGCAACTGTTAAAAACATGGATTCGTTTGTACAGAGCTTTGAGAAAACTAAGACTACGCAGTTCTGGGGTCTATCTAGTAAAACTAGGACTAGCACAACTTCTCTTGGTGCAAACAACCCTATCTCTGGGATGATCAATGAAGTCCAGAGGTCTATTTTTGAAACCGCTGAGTATCTAGGCGCATCTACCGATGTCTTTAATAAGTTTAGCCATAACTTCAAACTGTCCCTAAAAGGGCTTTCAGAAGAAGCTAAGATGCAGAAGATCACTCAAGAGCTTACCAAGCTGGGTGATTCATTCGCATCACTGATACCCAACATCAGCAGTATGAATGAACTTCAATCTGTACTGCAACAACGACTACAGCTTGAGAACCAACTCCTCAATCTTCAGGGTGACACTGAGGAACTTCGTCGTATGGAACTTGAGTCTACCCATGAACTTAATCGTGGTATCCTTGAGCAAATTCATGCTGCCCAAGATGCAGCAAAAGCTGTGGATAATCTCACCAGCTCTCTCAAGGAGACTAACTTTGCTACTCTACTTAGTTTCCAACAAGCCAGAGCTGCTGCTGGGCTATCTGTCGCTAATGATATTATGCCACCTTCTAGTGCAGGGACAAGCGTATCTAGCATTATGTCTAGCGGTGCGGCAAGTACCACAAATGAGTTAAAAGGTATGGTCGTTCAGATGAAGGAAATGCACAAGGAGACAATGTTTGCCTTCTCTAAACTAATTAAAAACAGTAAAGATAGTCGTGACACCATCCGTAGTTGGGATGTCGTAGGACTTCCTGCTGAAAGGACCGCATAATGCAAGTTATTGAGCCTGTAACGATAACAGATAGCCTGCTGACCTCATCCAATGTGCCAGAGGATGACTACCTGGCTTGGGCTTCTGGTACTACCTATAATCTTGGCGACAGGGTTATCTCTACTACCACACACAAAGTGTATGAGAGCGCAACCAACAGCAACGTAGGGAATGATCCGACCACCGATAACGGGACTAACTGGATAACTGTTGGAGCAACCAATCGGTGGAAGGCGTTTGACCAAAAGATCAGTGATCCTGTAACGCAACTAAACTCAATACAGTATGTGATTACGACAACAACAGACCTGATTAACTCTCTAGCTTTCTTTGGTTTAGAGGCAGACGCTGTTCAGATTCAAGTTGTAGAAACGACTGGTTCAACGACTGTTTATGACAAGACTCACCAACTTCAAGACACGACTGATGTTATTGACTGGTACACTTACTTCTTTACACCTGCGACAACAAAAGACAAAGAACTTCTTGTTGTAGATTTGCCTAGTTACACTGGCGCTGAGATAACTGTAACTATTACAGACACAGGCAACACTGTTGAGGTTGGTCAAATTGCACTTGGTACGCTCACCTCGCTTGGTCGCACAGGATATGGCACCACCATTGGCATCGAAGACTACTCAAGAAAAGAGAGGGACACCTTTGGTAATGCAATTATTATCGAACGTGCTTTCGCACAAAAAGCTGACTTTGAGGTGGAACTAAACACTCAAGACGCCAGACGTATTCAGAGGGTTCTCGCTTTGTATAGGGCCACCCCTATCGTGTGGATAGGAAATCAGGACACAAGCTACGGCTTGATCTTGTATGGTTTTTACACACAATTTAGTATTAACCTACAAACACCATCCATAAGCTATGCAACAATAGAAGTAGAAGGACTGACCTAATGGCCGCACCTACATTTACCGCACTACCAACTCCACCTAACCGTGAGGATAGCCCTGAGACGTTCTCTACAGACGCCGATGCTTTCCTCGGTGCATTACCTACGTTCCAGACTGAGGGTAACACCCTTGGGACTTACTGTGAAACACAGGCTAATGTGGCTCTCGGTCACGCAAACGATGCAGCTACATCTGCCGCCACCATCTCAAGTACGGTGGTTGTCTACACAAGCGAGGCGGCTTTTAACAGTGCTACCCCCTTAGATGGACAACTGTTTGTCTTGTCGCTTTAAGGGGGACAGCGCATGGCGGGAATAAAATTAAACCTAAGAAATGGCATTAGGGTTAAAGACAAGAGCAGAGAGTTTGGGGCAATAAAAGGCAAAGGGACTGACGGTACGCCCTTTACTTGGCAGATACCAGTTCTTATTACTGTAGACGCCTCTCTCGGTCAGACTGTAGACCTTTATCTAGGTCTTTTTCAGACTGACTTAAGGATAGATTGGGGTGATGGTACAGTAGAAAACGTGGTCAGTGCAGGTAGTGATGTGTACCACACATATCCATCCCCCTCTAGCACTTATCAAATACACATAACGGGAGTAAACCTAACTGGTCGCTTTAGTGTGAATGTAAACACGGCCTCAAACTCTCAGAACAATGTTGTGTCTATAGACAACTACTATTACGGCGGGAAAGATGTAGTTTCTGAATGCGAATCGACATCCTTATTGAGTCTCCCTAACTATCTACCCGTAACAGTCCGCAGTCTTAGATACATAATGCGATTCAGCACAGCTAATGTTACAGGTCCAGAGAATTGGGACACCAGTAAATTAAACAACTGTTTCAGTGCATTTAGGGACGCCTACGGGTTTAATAGGGATATTAGCTCTTGGGATGTTTCTAAAGTTCTGTTTATGACTAGTATGTTCAGAGATGCCTCCAGCTTTAACCAAGACCTTAGTTCTTGGGATATCTCTGAAGTCATATCTATGTCTAGCATGTTCGATAATTCAGGGTTATCTACTGAAAACTACTCCCGCATCGTGATAGGTTGGGCTAATTCGCACTTTGCAGGTAATGCTGGAAACAACATCCAACTTGGTGCGTCTGGAATTACATACAACAACACAGCTTACACTACAGGCAACCAGTTTAATGATGCTGTTTCAGCTAGGAGTTATTTGGTGAACACCGCTGGTTGGACTATTACTGATGGAGGACAAGTGTAATGGACTACGTTTTTGATAAAGCACAGTTTGTTTGTATTGATTCACCACGGGGACCAGACGTTTTGGAGGTAGGTGTAAGCACTAAGCTGTCTACCATCCACCCTGTATCTGAGTATGACACAAAAGAAGAAGCAGAGGGCGCAGCTAAAGCTATCGACCCTAGCTGGAAACCTGAAGAGTAACTCGCTTCGATTGATTAACCTGTTCCCGTCATGGTATTCTTGCAACATACAAATTGACCTAAAGGTGTGACGATGGAACTTATAGAACCTCTTATGAAGTGGATTGTTGCACCGCTTGTTGGTATGGTAATTTGGATGCTGAAACGTATTACGGTTATGGGTACTGAAATGAAGGTTCTTGAAGCCAAACTAGAAGCCCAAGGGGAAGCAAGCAAGAACGCTCATGCCGCCTTGCAGCAACAGATGACGCAAGTTCTATCGAAACTCGACAGCCTTGAGGCGTATCTAAGGAAAGACAGATGACACGCAAATACTCCCCGCGAAGCCTGAACAGTCTAAAAGGTATTCACCCTGATCTACGTCGCGTAATCGACCGTGCGCTACAAGATTCCCCTCTCGATTTCATCGTGATCGAAGGTCTGCGCTCAGAAGATAGGCAAAAAGAATTGGTTGCTTCTGGTGCAAGTAAAACGATGTTTAGTCGTCACATCACTGGCCATGCAGTTGATCTATTACCCATTGGATCAAATGGCCCAGAGTTTGCTTGGCCACTATATGACCAGTTAGGGCCAGCGGTCAAAGCCGCAGCTACACTAGAGGGCGTCCCTGTTGTCTGGGGCGGGGAGTGGCGATCCTTCAAGGATGGTCCGCATTTTGAGTTGGATCGTAAAGTATATCCAGCAACAGTTTGGTCAACAGGCACCAACCCACCAAAGCCACGCACAAGCGTCACACAGTCTAAAACCATTCAGGCTAGTGCCGTCAGCATTGCAGGTGGTGTAGGAACAGCCGCAAGTGCAATCGCAGCGCTAGACAGCTATGCGCAATACATCGTGTTAGGCTTTGCTTGTTTGATTGTTCTATCTACTCTGTTCATCATGCGTGAGCGTCTACGGAAATGGGCCAATGGCGACACTTAAAGCGTACATCTACGCCGCCTTCTTTGCTGCACTCGCTTTTGCTGGTGTGTTCCTATATCGAGAAGGGCGTAAGGCAGAGCAGAATAAGGTATCGAGTGATAACTTAAATGCTATGCGTAAAGCGAGGGATATTCGCGATGAAGTGGAAAATGATCCTTATCTTATCGACCGCGCTTCTCAATGGGTGCGCAAAGAGGACAGCTAATTACTGTGACATTTCAACAACACTATATTTTGACAAGACGGGTGTTGTTGAGTTTTTAGATCAGAACGATAGAAAACTGCTCAAGGATATAGTTATCCACAACGAAACAAGAGCAGAGCTATGCGGATAAATGATATTTCACGTCTAACCCATCATAGAATCCGTGGTAAGAATTGCTCTTGGTGTGCGCAAGCATGGCAAAACCGCCTTGAGCGTGGCTGGTCCCCGCTTGTTGGCATTTTAGGGCGTGAGCATTGCCGTCAAAGCTGGTTGAGGTACTTCCATTGACACCAAAGCAAAAAGAGGCGTTCGACGCCTATGAGAAGTACGGAAACCAGAGAGATGCTGCACAAGCACTCGGTATCGTGCAGTCGTCCTTTAGTGAGCGTCTGAGCGGGGCAAGGAAGCACCTAGAGACTGATCCGGCAGTGCAGGGCGCGATGTCCGAAGTCGGTATGCAGGACGCCAGTGTGCTTCACTCAGGGTGGATCAAGACGGATGGCGCTAGTCTGTATTTCCAGATGCCAAATTCGGAGGAATCAAACACCTCAGAGAATATAGCAGATCAAATTGCTGACAGACTTAATGGTATTGTCACTGCGCCCTATATCAGTAGACCCAAGCAACCATCGTCGGACATTCTTAACTTTGTTCCGATCTATGATGTACATCTTGGTATGCGCGTTGGCTCTTACGGAACAGCGAGTGCGGTTGAAAGACTGTCAGATGGCGTCAAGGATGTGATCGACCGCGCACCATGCGCAGAAACGCTTATTCTGCTCAACGGCGGTGACTTCACGGAAGCCAATGACAATTCCGCTTTGACCCCTGCAAGCAATCACCCACTTGCCGTTGACATAGAGTTTGACGACCTGACAGATGTCGCCACTGACATTACCGTTGACATCATCGAGTATGCTCTGACCAAGGCAGATAACGTGATCTATCATGCTATCAAAGGGAATCACGATCACGCTATGCCTCTTATATTGAGACAGGCTCTGCGCCAGAGGTATAGGGGTGAAGGTAGATTTACCCTAAAAGATGGCGTTGAGATTTTCACGCACGAGTGGGAAGGCAATCTTCTTGCAGGTATTCACGGACACCAAAAGGTTTCTGACCCTAGCAAATTGGCTCTTGCTATTGCAGCTAGGGATCGTGCGGCATGGGGTCGGACAACCCGTGGTGAAATATGGCGTGGACATAGACATAACGAATTGACTGTTTCCGTTGCCGGGATGCGCGTAAACCAAGTCAATCCTATTTGCCCTGCTGGTCGATACGCAAACGAAAATCTGTTTACTGGCGAGTCTGATGTTCAGTGTGTCACATACAAAAAAGGCGGAGGCCGTAAAGCCACCGCCGTTCATATTTATGATGACTAAGCATTACTCAATAAGGTAGACGTTTTTGGAAATACCCAGAGCGTCAGCCTCTTTCATCACCCAATCAAGAAGGTCTTTCCAGTCCTTACGCTTTAGCACATGAGGTGCTGTGTGTTGCACGTGGCGATATGATTGAAGCCTATCTGCGAACTTCAACCAACGTACATCAGACATAGAAAGTTTCTTACAAGGACAGCCCATTTTCTTTCTGGCTTCCCCCTCTGACTTATCGAGAATCGCTGATAGCTCTGGACTGTGCTGTTTTGCTGGGTAAGGCACATCGCCTGTTAGCATCTCACCGCAGTCGTGGTGCAGGGCTTCGTAGATAAGTTCAATGCTAGGTTCAGGATGCAACTCGAATATAATCTGAGCCACTTGCCCGTGGTGATGAGCAAGTGTCTCTGCGATGTGAGCTAAATCTGGGTTACTATGCCAGCGACGAACGTAACCGCTTCTATGGATGTCCAGTGCCATATCAAGCCAATCCGTTTTCTTTGAGCAAACCTTCTAGACGCTCGATCTCGTCCTTTTGCCACTCATAGGCTTGTTGCAATGCACTATCCTCAGTCAGAATAGCTGACACGGAAAAGTCGGTTTTACCCGTCTTGTCCTCAGCCAAAGCGACTTTGTTTTTTGTGCCAACATCATCGGAGGTGAGATCGAAGTTTTCAACGACAAACCCAGGAATATATACCTGTTCATCATCTTCTGTGATACCAAAGCCGTAACACTTTTCGCCGTTCTCAATGCGTGTGAAGTAGATGTTCTTAATCATATCTGATTCCCTTGATTAGATTGAACCCAAGTGTTATCACTAACTTAACAGGAGTTCAATATGAAATCGCTAAAAATTGAAATAACCCGACTACTAAAACGCAAACCCTACTGGAGTTGCGCAAGAATAGCCAAGCACCTTGATGTGAGCAGAAATGTGGTAGCGGTAACAGCTACGCGCAATGACATTAAGTTCATGTCGCGTAAGCAAGTAGAGGATTGGATTGATGGCAAAAAGAAGTGATTTCAAGCGCGTGGAACGTGACTTCTATCCTACACCCAAAGCTGCTGTCACGCCTTTGCTCCCGCACCTAAAGTCAAACTCAACATTCTTTGAGCCTTGTGCTGGTGACGGCAGACTTATTCGACACTTAGAGGCGGAAGACCATGCCTGTAAATACGCCTGTGACATCGAGCCTCTTGATCCGCGTGTGTGTAAACGTGACGCATTGGATGTGAAGTTTGTATCGGCAGATTATGTGATAACAAACCCGCCTTGGAACAGGAAAATCCTACATCCAATAATCGAACACTACGCTCCTATGATCCCGACATGGCTGTTGGCGGACGCTGATTGGGCGCACACAAAGCAGTCATCGCCATACATGGCTATGTGCAGCAAGATCGTCAGCATTGGTCGTGTAAAATGGATTGAGGACAGTAAGATGACGGGTAAGGATAACGCGGCGTGGTATTTGTTTGAACCTGAAGCTACCCCAACAATTTTTGTTGGGCGATAGTAAGTAGCGCCATAGCGTCCATGATCGAGGCTTGAATGGATATGCCGATCTCGCCGTCATCATTCATCATAATCACAACAGCATCCGTAATGCTGTTTTCATCGGCGGTGACTTTAATGTTGTCAAAAAACTCTTGGATGTCTTGGTGTTCTTCGTTCTTTTTGTCTGGGAACTCTACAACTTTCATGCTTTCACCTTAATATTATGTTTTCGACAGACTGCAACAACGTCATCGTATGACATAACAAGATGATCTGCCAAGTCTTTGTGCGTAAGCGTGTTGTCTTTCTTGAGCGTTGATCTAATACGCTTTGCTATACCAGCCATACGAAACTTCAGGGTCACGCGCTTATTACCAAACTCATCGTAAATAGACGAATGGCCCGTCGGATATTTAACAGGCTTATTTCTTTCGAGCCATTCAGTGACCGCGCTTTGCTCTTGTGGTGTCAATTCACCCATGAAAACCTCTTTGTGCTAAGAGCCGGAGACTAGCCCCGGCTCTTTGTTTGCTTATGTTAGGTCTACGATTTCGCAAACACCAGCGCTACACGCAAGCGTCTGGCTAGATTTCGTAGTATCCTCAAGTTCGTATTGTGACAAGCCCGACCAGTCAATACGATCCGGCATATCATTGATCATAGCGGTGTATGTTTCCGCATCACAATCCTGATAAGGCGCTTGCTGATATGTGTGATCGCTATGTGGCAAGAAGCTGATGCCGCTCACCTCATCGAAGTGCCTGTAGACCCACGCACCGACATCAATCCATTCTTCGTCGCGCACAGTCACGGTGACGCTAGGTTTATGCTCACACCAATGACGCTGGTACACAAGCCACATCTCGAGCTGCTCAATCGCACTCATGTCGTTGCGCGTAACAGCCAAAGCAGGTGAGCGTTGTGGGAAGCTGAATACAGTGGTTGTATCAGGCTTCATCACGCAAGGTTCGTTCGGAATGCCTTGGTCCTTCATAAACGAAGTCAAAGGGTCTTTGTTATCCCCGCGCACAGTGCGAATGTAGTATTCGCTATGACGCGCATGGATACCACTCGCACTGTCCACAAGCTGCGACACAGTGCCAGAAGGCTTTACGCAAGTGATCGCCGCAGATTGCGGGATACCGAGCCTCTCTGCCCACTCCTTGTTCGTGTCAACGGCTACCTGCTTGAGTTCTTCAAGGATAGACGAGAGATCGTCGGTGTTCTGGTTCAGGATTTCGTTATCCATAATACCAGTCAGAGACACACCCAACAGCCGCTCTGCTTCCGTGTTTTCACGCCACACCTCACGCAAGTAAGGGAAGTGCGTGTATGTGGACTGGATAGTCCCCATGATAGTTGCGATACGAACCTTCTCTTTCAAGTCAGCAACTGTATCTTCAGCGCGACATACGGCTTCCGTCAGATTGCAGAATTGATATGGGCGCAGGATGATCTCGGAGCAGGGGTTGGTGCCGAAGTCATAATCAGCATCACGCCGACCGTTCTTAGCTGCTTGCTTTTTAGCTGCTTCGCGGTTGAAGATTCCACGCTCACCGCTTTTACTTTCGACCAAGGATAACCACTCACGCATAAAGCTCTCAACATCCGGCTTGTCGCTGTAGGACACAGAGTTGTTAGCCAATGCGCGTTGCGGGTCTGTCGCCCACCATTGGCCGCTCTTAGCGTGACGCATACGGTCGTCAGACAGATTAGACAACGAGATCATGGCAGAGCGACGAACACCACCAACAACTACGATCTCACCAATCTTACACATGATGTCGTGGCACTCGATTGACGTGAGTTTGCGTCCACATGCGGACTTGAAGGTGTTGATGCTGAAATTAAACAGGTCGATCAAAGGCTGTGGACCAGACGCACGACCGCCAAATGTACTCAGCTTTGCGCCTGCTGGTCGAACCTTAGTCACATCCCATTTCGGGATAGCCCCTGCCCACAAAGCTGCAAGCAGTTCTCGGTAAGCATAAGCCCAGCCCTCTTTGCTGTCCTCAACAACAATCGTGCTTTCAACATCGCGCAATGTCTTTGGGACTTCAGGTAGGTTACTCACATATTGACGCTCAACAGAGAAGCCAACACCAGTACCACAAAGCAAAATGAACATAGCCTCATCGAATGACTTTGGGTCATCCACAGGCAGGAAGGAGCAATTATAAATGCACGTGTTGTCTCGGTCCGCTGCTGGTCCCGCAGTCATCATAGCCCGCATGGATGGCATAACATCAAGGTTGTTGATAGAGTCTTTGATGAACTCAACACCGTCAGCTTTTTCACTTATGATGTTATCAAAGTAACGATCTACAGTCTCACCCCAAGTCTCTCGTCGGTTCTCGTCGGGTAACCAACGCGCATAACGCGAAGTCGCGATAAAACGCATGTAGTCGTTCATTTTATTATCCAGTGCTACCAAAGCCTTGGTCTCCTCTTTGTGTTTCAGTTACATCATCAATCTCTACAAGAAGAGTATCGACGTTCTTTACGAGCATAGCTTGTGCTATGCGTTCACCTGGTTGGGGCCACACAGCGTTTTCCTCATCGCAGACAAGTTTTACCTTTAGTTCTCCGCGATAATCCGCATCAATGATGCCTGTGGAATTGCACAATCGCAAACCATGCTTAAAGCCATGACCACTACGACTGTAGAGTTTGATGTGATACCCCGATGGAATATCAAACACAAGACCTGTCCCGTAAATAAAACCTGAACCACTAGGTGTTGTGTTTACAGCCACTAGATCAAAGCAAGCTGCTCCGTCCGTCTGGAACTCAGGGATAATAGCGGTTGGCTCAGTGAGCATTACGCCTAGTTTGATTGTCATTAGTTGATCTCCTTTGGTTTTGCGGCGCGTTGCTCGGCGGCTTCGGGGTCGGCTGCAATATCGCGGATGTCAGCCCCAATCCCGCGAATGATGTCGCCAATATGGTCCATTGTTGCAACTTCGCTCATTTGCTATCCCTCCCCATAGGCCAGTAGTATTTACAATCTAATCCCTCAGCGGCTGGACCTACGAACCAAGACTGCCTAAACTCACTAGGCTCTGTGCCGCTGTCAGGGTTTCGGTAACAACTGCCCTTTAGCGGGCATGTCGAACTTTCGCACATACTTATGTCAGGCATATTCGTCTCCTTTAATAATCCAGTCCCAGTCTTCCTGCACCCACTCTTGGTCTTCAAGCAGTGTTACTTTGTCACCGTGTATTTCTTTCATCCGGTTATAAACATGGGCGTTGTTCATTATTTAGTGCGGGTAAATTCGGGTATTTTTATGTTTGTTCCCGCGTGAAACTGTTTCCGAATTGCTGCACCATAAATCCAGCTTTCCGCCCATATCGTTTCAGGTGCTTCACTCATGGTCTGCTCCCTTGAATTGTGAGCAATCCTCAGCCCATTCATCCTTTGTTTGTGGACGTGCCTCGCCCCATAGCCGTGCGCGGAAAATAGGGGGTGGTAAGTGTGATTTCTCCCACTCACAATAGATCAACGTATGGCTGGCGCTTAGGGTACTGTGGATGCAGTTGCTACATATTTTTTCAGATGTCATCACTCACCCCCTTTCGTGGCTTGCTGCACTAGGTCAGCGGGCGGGGTGAGGCCGCGGATTGCGACAGCGCAATATGTGGCGCTTGGATAAACTTGCAGTCCTGCTCTGTCTTTCCAGCCAAGATCAAGTTTTTCACAGTGGACAGAAGCTGCATCCAGCCCCATTTGGTAAACGCGGAAAAGGGCGGCTTCGGCTGCTTCGGCG
>Ga0208303_1000262_pt1 | contig 22126 bp, 16 predicted proteins | sample CB_VirMetaG_2_FD_184537 | JGI IMG/M metagenome (GOLD analysis project Ga0208303, IMG submission 184537) | Freshwater to marine saline gradient viral communities from Chesapeake Bay - CB_1504_2 Viral MetaG (SPAdes) (version 4) | ecosystem: Environmental > Aquatic > Marine > Coastal | place: USA... | reverse complement strand
ATGAGTTAATGTGGACAAACCGAAATATAAAAAACATACATCGAATATAAGGAATATAAAAATATGACTACATCTTTTGCTGACCTCAAGCGGTCTTCTAAATCTGCTTATGATAAAATCGTAGCGGAGTCAACTAAACTTCAATCTGGTAAACAAAGTGGTGGAGCTGATACTCGGTTCTGGCAACCAGAAGTTGATAAAGCTGGTAACGGTTATGCCGTAATTCGCTTTCTTCCTTCACCAAAGGGTGAAGACCTTCCATGGGTTCGTCTATTCTCACATGGTTTTCAAGGTCCAGGTGGCTGGTACATTGAGAACTCCCTCACTACTCTTAACGAGAAAGATCCAGTGGGTGAGTATAACTCAATGCTTTGGAATCGTGGTGACGAAGCTGGTAAGGAACAGGCTCGTAAACAGAAACGTAAATTAAACTATATCGCTAACATTTATGTTGTCAAAGATCCTGCTCATCCTGAGAACGACGGTACTGTTCGTCTCTATAAGTTTGGCAAGAAAATCTTTGATAAGATTAACGATATGATGTCACCTGAGTTTGAAGATGAATCACCAATCAACCCATTTGATTTCTGGGAAGGTGCCAACTTCAAAATGAAGATTCGTAACGTTGAAAGTTATCGCAACTACGATAAGTCTGAGTTCGATAGTGTATCTGCTCTCTCTGAGGATGATGATGAACTCGAAAAGATTTGGTCTTCACAATACTCTCTCCAGGAGTTTGTGGATCCAAAGAACTTCAAGACATTTGCTGAGTTACAAACTCGACTCAACCGTGTTCTTGGAACAACAGCAGTATCTTCTACTGCTTCTGAGGTTGACGAGGATGATATTATGGAAGCACCAAGTGTGTCTCGTCAAGCTCCTGCACCCAAGGCAAAAGAAGAAGAAGTGTCTTGGAGTGATGAGTCCTCTGATGACAGCCTAGACTTTTTCAAACAGTTGGCTGAGGAAGACTAACAAAAGTGCAATACTTTTGGAGGGGAGGCTCGCTGAGTCTCCCCTTTTTTATTACCCAGGCTGTGCACTTAAACCTAATGCTCGTCTTTGTTTTCTTGCTTTTGCAGCAGGTTCAGCATAACTTACTGATGTGTTATTAACAGTACTTGCATCTGTATTCGTAGGACCACCAATAACAGTCGTTGAGGTTCTATTTTCTTTTTCTGCTGCAATATCTTGAGAAGCTGGTCCAACTTCAGAACTAGCTTTCATTCCAGAAGGTTTTGGAACTTCCATTTTTCCAGAACCAGCGTTGAATTTTGAAAGATTTTCCGCTCCAAATAAATTGCCAGCCGAAGTTCCAGCATCAGATATAAATCCTGCTAAAGTTTCTTTCCCAGGCAGAAAACTTATTGAAGCGATACTTTCAGCTAAACTTTGAAAAACATCGTTTATCTTTGAACCAACTGTCGCTAATATATCTCCTGGCGCTGGTATATCAAAACTTGGTAATGATAAATCCATTTCTGGCATTTCGAAATCACTACCGAACAAACTCGCAATTCCATCTATCGCTGGTTTCAATACACGATTGTAAATATAATCGACTGGATTTGTTAGTAAATGAATAGTATTCCCTAATAAGGTTTTTAGAACTTGAATAGGATCAGGCATTTCAAGAGTGTCAAAAAACGTGAATAAAGAATCAATCTGGTCGCTAATAAATTTGGTAATACTAAAATAACCTTCCTCTGGTTCTGAAGAGAAAAGATTTGAGAAAACCTTTAGTATCTTATCGAACGTATCGTTAAAAGAAAAGCCATCAAGCGCAGCGGAAAAATTTTCAAATCCCATTTTTTTAGCAAGCCACGAAACACCATCTTTCAATAAATCTAGTGGAACAATAAAGATACCTTTCACTAATTTAATCAAACCTGCGGACAATCCATCCAATGCTTTTTGACCAATACTACGAGTATCATTTTCTCCTTTAGAAGAAAACCCTTCAATGAATCCAGAAACAAAATCAAAAACTCCAAAAAGAATAGCAATTAATTGTCCGACAACAGGTATAGTTTTAAATACCGACAAAAGTTTTGGAGCGAATTTTAATATAGGAGCGATAAGTTTCCCAATCATTCTAAACGGACCTACAAAAATGGTATCAATAAATGTTCCTACAGACTTAAATATTTTTCCTACAAACTTTATGCTCTTACCTATTTTTTGAAAAATCTTACCAATATTTTTTAAAAACCCCGAGCCATCTTTTCCAAATAATCGAAAATAAGCAGCTACCTTAGTAGCAAATTTGCTAATTCCTGTTATAATATTTCCAAGAGATTTAATTGATTTGCCAAGCATTACTGTACGAAAATACTTGTCGATATCTAAAGCATATGCTGTTACCGCAGCAAGAATTGCAGTACCTAAGATACTACCAAATCCACCATTCATGTCTTTTAAACTATCGAATAAACCTTTACTTTCATCTTCAACAGTACCAGCAGCGCCGACAGTTTCTCCGGCTTTTTTATCCTTTTCTTTTAATGCTTCAAGTTCCTCTCTCTTTGCGTTTTGCTGGTCAAACAACATACTATCCATCATCACTTCAATCATACGTGATGTATTTTCAGCAATCATTTGAAATGATTCGAGCATAGGAGCGAGATATTCTGTTTTCACAGACTTGATGGAATGTGATCCGCTGGTGCGATTTAGATCACCTTCATCTTTCATTCTTTGAATTACGTCTTCGAATGTAGCACTGGCCATTATTTCTTACTCTCTAATCTTTCTTTTTCTTCTTCTAAGTATTTTAATAGCAAATGAACATATATCTGTCTTTCAAATGGTATCATTTCTTCCAACTCAGTCAACGAGTATTTGTGATGCTGCATTAAACTAAAATTTGTATAATACATATTCATTAAAGAATCATGACTGAGCATCACGTAAAAAAACTTTGTAAACCTTCAAGTCGAATTGATTCAGTTTCACCACATACTTTACAGGTAAATTCAATATCATGATATAATTTAGGCATTGTATCAAAGAAATTTTGAATTTCACGAAAATGGTTTTGAGAAAGATTTTCTAAAAATTCCATTAACTCTTGTTCAGTAAAATCTTCATAAACGTTTTCTTGGTCAAATACATGTACAACACATGAGGCAATTGTTTCAAATACATTTTCAATCTCAGACTTTTTATTGTTCACACCAACGAGAAGTTTATTCAAGTCAGGCGATTTTAGTTTAATTCCAATACCATTGTCAAACTGAATCACATCTTTATGTTCTTGATCAAAATGAACTTCAATATCATCAACGTTTATTGAAACGTCTGTGATTGCTTTACACTCACTATTTTTATGACCAACTTTAAGTTCAATAACTTCTCCTACAGATTTGCTCCGTAACTTTAAAAAAATATATTCAACATCATATGAAGTAAGTTTTTTTACATTCACATCTGGTGTTAAAATACAAGACTCAAGAACATTGAGAATTGCATTTTTCATATCTTTTTCTTCGCCGCTCTCAAGAGCAATATATAGATTTTTTTCTTCTTTAACTAAAAATGGTCGAAACTTAATTGGGTCCTTAGTCGATGGAATCAATGTTTCAAATTCAGGCGTAGTTAGTTTTGGTAAAGCCATATTATAATCTCCATATTAAATTAAAATAAATTTCCTATTTTTGGTAATCCAGTAAAGTTCACTCCAGATTTTCTTCCAAGTTGAGTCATTAGTTTTCTTGGATTCAATTGTGTTTTTGCTTGATTTTTAATACCTGCAATACTAAATGGTAAGTTCAATCCACCAGCAATTTGTAATCCATCTTTTCCAATGCGAAGTTGTGTTCCTAGTTTTGATTGATCTCTTTCTTCATAATAACGATATGAGAAAGTCACATCAAGTTTCATCATTTCAGCACCAGAAGACCAACTGAGTGCCATTGCATTTATGTTAACTGGATATGCATCAATCAAATCAACTGCGTATGTTTTAAACCCTTGTTGATCGAGTTTGTATATTGTTATGCCTTTTTTACAAACATAATCATCATAGTATCCCGAGTTAAATTGTTTCTTCCTATCATCAGCATTTAGTCCTGGGTTGCGATGCAATCCACCAATTAAGTCTTGCCAGCGCATAAAGAATTCACGCTCTCTTAAATCTGGACTACAGATAATTGAGATAGGAATATCAACATAATTGAGTTTTGTGCCAACTTTATATGGCGCTCCATAATCAAGATATACAGAGTTTTGAACATCACGACCAGGAATAATAGCACTGTTGACACGAAGCATCAATGAACTTGATAATCCAAAAGAACCACCAACTTTTGAAAGAATATCTCCCCCGATCTCAACTTCAAAGTCGCTTGGTCGAGCAAAGCCAACACTATGCATTTCGGCAGTAAATGCGTCAATATTAAATGCCATTTTATCTTCCTTATACCATTGCTCTTGAGTCACGCCAAACTTTTGACTTGGAACTCTTTTCGAAACGCTCTAGTGGTAAGAACAATGCTGTATCCCAGTCTGTAGAACTAATCTCTAAAAAACGACCACGCACATGTTGATTTAAATACATTTTAAATGTCGGCTTGTAATACTTGCTGATGCCTTTCAATATATTATAGCTGAGTTTCAATTTAGTTGAATCATCATATTTGCTATTTGTCGTTAAATCATATAAAGCATCCATCAGTTTCGCACGAAGTGGTAGTGGTAAATAATGCAAATTGATGCCATGAAACCCACCAGGAACATTCTGCACCTTAAAGATTAACGGAAACGTATCGTAATATGGTAGCGTCTTCTTATGTTTTGGATCATAACCAAACAAATACATCTTTCCAATAGCGGCTCGATTCTTCAGTTGTGTACGATCCTCTTTCATTAATGACTCAGGTGTTACTGATGTTTTCTTTGCTTCTTTTCGAAACCATTCACGAGCAGCATTAGTTCGAGCAGGAATCTGACCAGCACGAACACCTTTTGCTAAAATAGAATCAAATGTATATGCAACCAAAGTAAATCTCCTTTTACTTATTTATAATCAAAAAAAGAGTTGACATGATTGTAGAATAGAGTTATAATAGGATTGTATCCTTTTGATACTATTAGTTACTTGATTCCAAGTTCACTCTCGGTAAGTATTATAAACTTGTATTTACGGTCTTTACACCACTCTAATGCTGCATCCCATTTATATCGATTGACCGCATATGTCTTGACTTCGTTGATATACTTACGAGTCATTTTCTTTTGAATACGTGGTTCTTTTGTTTGTGCTGATGGTTTAATCTCAACAATCCACTCTTCAATACCTTTGTTTGTTTTTATTTTAAGATATACATCAGGAAAGTAACGATGCATCTTACCATCGATTGGGCTTCGATATGGTATAACATGCTCTTCGCTTGACCATTGAAGAACGATATCCGTATAGTCACACCACTTGAAATACTTTAATTCCCATGATGATCTATATTGAATATTCGTTGGGTCTCCTCTATACTTATGAGGATTATGTGGTATATATTTGCCTTTAAGCGTTTTCATTATAAATATACAAAACAGTTTCTAGTCAAGGATATTTATAGATGGCAGATACATTCCCAGTCTCTTCGCCTCCAGGAAAATTTTCACCAAAAGATGAGCTTGCAGCAGCATTGGATACGGGAGGAGAGAAGAATATTTCTTTTCCTAAAAATTTAGTTGAAATTGATCATTGGATGGCGTTTAGAATCCAAAGACCAGAACTGTTACGAAAAGACGATTTCCCAATCAATGAAGATATGAAAAGAATCTTCCTTCCTCTTCCTGCTTCTATTGGAACAAACTATTCTCATAATTATAACACAGAAGGAATTGGAGTTGCAGGCGCAGCAGGTGCAAAACTAGGCAGTGCTATGGTTTCTGGTGGTATTACTGGCGTAGTGGATAGTTTAGCAAATGTGACAAAAAGTTCAATTGTAGATGCAGGTATGTACTATGGATTGCAAGCAGCAGAAGAAAATGTAGGATCTTTTGTTGGTGGTGCAGTGGGAAGTATAGGTGGCGGTGTTGGAGCTGCGGCTGGAGCTTTGGCTGGTGCAGCGGCTGGTCAAGCACTGAAAGGTGGAATTGCTGGTGCGGGTCTTGCTCGAAACCCATATATGGCAACGATGTATAGTAATCCTAACATTCGCTCACATAGTTTTAACTGGAAACTTATAGCGAAATCAAGGGAAGAAACAGATATTATTCGATCAATTATCTATGCATTCAAATATCATTCTGCACCTGGAATGAAATCTGGTAAAGAACATTTTTTTGACTACCCAGAACAATTCGATATTGATTTTCATTATGATAAGTTTCTATACAATATTGGACCATCAGTTCTTAATTCAGTTGCAGTTGAGTATCATGCCGAAGGACAACCGTTGTATCATGATGTTGAAATAGAAGGTGTGAGTGAAAAAGCGCCACTATCAATTACTTTAGGATTGCAATTTTCTGAAGTTTCTATTATTTCCAAAGAACAAATTAAAAAACAAAATAGGTAAGATAAAATGCCATTCTTTTTTGCAAATCATCCTTCGGTATCTTATGACGTTCAAAAGAACGGTGTGCCTAATATTGTTCAAAATCCTCTTGTTCGATTCAAGTTACAACAAGTTCTTGAAAATAGATCGGCGTTATACTACACTCATAATTTACAAGAAGGTCAGTCGCTTCAGTTTATAGCAAAAAGATATTATAACGATGTTACACTTGATTGGATCATTTATATTATTAATGATATTATTGACCCATACTACGACCTTCCTTTGGACTATCAACAATTCACTGCGTTTGTGAAATCTAAATATAACTCAGTTGAATCTGCATTAAATACAGTGCACCATTATGAACAAATCATTCAAACACAGTCTGTTCTTTTTGATGGTACTATCGTTCCAGAAAAATCAATTATAGTTGATGAAACAACATATAATGGTCTAGCAACAACAGAGAGACGTGAAGTATCAAACTATACATATGAAGAACGTCAAAATGAAAAGAAAAGAGTTATAAAAATTTTACATAACGATTTTATACCAAATTTCTTAAATGAAGCTGAAAGTATTTTTGAATAATGACAATACCATATAAACCTGGTGATGTTGAACTCAAGTCTTGTCTTCTTTATAATTATAATAAAAAAGTTATTGATATTAGACATTTGACTGTTGAGTTCAATATATACCACGATATATTTGATCACGGGATAACGTGTGAATTAGTTCTTGCTGATTCAAATGGTATCGTTGAATTCATGCCTATAGTTGGTGAAGAAACGCTTGTTATTTCATTTAAAACTCCAACGTTTGATAATTTACTTACATATGTTTTTCGAGTATATAGCATAACAGATAAAAACAAATCAGAACAAAGATCCGATGTGTTTGTAATTCATGGGGTGAGTCAAGAAGGTTTAAGCAATCAACGAAAAGGTGTAAAAAAGTCTTATGTTGATTTACCAGCATCTACGATTGTCAAGTCGATTTACAATGAGTTTTTAAAACCAACAGAAGAAGAATACGGAATCATTAAAAAGAACAAAGTTCTTGAAATTGAAGAGACAAAGGATAATGTTTCACTCGTTGTTCCCGACAAGAAACCGTTTGACGTCATTAACTATCTTGCTGGAGAAGCAGAAAGTAAAAATAATCAAGAAAGTTTAGCATCAAATTTTATTTTCTTTGAAGATGCTGATGGTTGGCATTTCAAAACGATTGATAGTATGTTGACACAAGATGCCGTAGAAAACTTCTTTCTTGTTGATGCTCAGGTTGAACAAGAGAAAGATATGGGAGACAAGATTAACCCTCATCAAAAAATTAGTAATTTAGATTTCGAAAGTCAACTTGACACGCTTGAAAATCTTGAAATGGGTCTTTATTTCAATACGATTGAAACGATTGATCCAATTACAAAAAGGTTTACTACAGATAGTTATCTTTATGAAAGAGATTCATCAAAGATAGGACATGTAGAAAAATCATTTAATAATAGAAAATATCTAACTGAGAACTCAATTTTTAAAAATGATGCAGGCTCGTCGAAGAGTATAATGATTATATCTAATATTGGGGAAAACTATTCAAAACAAAATTTTTTAAATGCAGCAGTCACAAATGATGCCCAAATTCGTAATCCAAGAAAAATTCATAAATTTTTGAAATATGATATTGCTTCTCGATTACAACTTGAAAATATTTCTTTTAGTGTGACGGTGCCTGGCAATTCAGATATTCGTATTGGAGATATTGTAAATCTACATATCCCACAATCAACGAGTAAGAAAGACTTTGAGAAAAAAGTTAATATTTTGTACGATAAAAGATTTTTTATTATTGCTTTGAGGCATACTTATAATAAAAAAGATAACAGTTTTTTTACTGTATTTGAATGTGTTAAAGATTCTTTTGCAAAAGAGTTAGTTGAGGTAGAATAATGAAGAGTTTGGGTGAACAGTTTATCTGGTGGTATGGAGTTGTAGAGGATCGTGCTGATCCTCTTGAACTTGGTCGTGTGCGTGTCCGCTGTTATGGTTGGCACACAGACAATCTTGATGACCTTCCAACAAAAGATTTGCCATGGGCGCAACCAGTTCAAGATATCACATCTGCTGCAATTAGCGGTATTGGTAAGAGTGCGACTGGTATTGTAGAAGGTACATGGGTTGTTGGTTTCTTTGCTGATGGTGAAGAAGCACAAAGACCGATTGTTATGGGAACACTTGCTGGTATTCCAACTGAAAAACCAGATTCACCAAAAGGTTTTACTGATCCAACTGCAACATACCCAACTAAAGATTCATTTCTACAAGCCGATACTCCAACATTAGCAAAAGCAAACGCTGAAGAAGATGATACACTAATTGCAAAAAGAAATGCTAAGAATGCATTAGGCTCAATTCCTACCGCTTCTGCTCCTGATCTTACTGTTCTTTTTCCAGACAAGTATTCTTCAGCCAACTATGCTACTGATGAAGATGGTAAAGATAGTGTAATTTATTGGAGAGAACCGAATCCAAGATATGGTGGAGAAACAAAAGATGTTTTTCCTGTTGGAGTTGGTGCTTCTGGTTATCCATACAATCACGTTTATCGTTCCGAATCTGGTCATGTATTTGAAGTTGATGATTCTCCAACTGCTGAAAGATTGCACAGATATCACAAAGCTGGTACGTTTGAGGAAATTCAACCAGATGGCACTCGTGTAACAAAAGTAGTTGGTAAAAATTACGAAGTTGTTGTTGGTGATGAAAACATTTATATTAGAGGCACACAAAGTATCACTGTTGTTGGTAATGCTAAGTTATACGTTCAAGGCGATCACTACACAGAAGTTGATGGTAATCAATATGTGACAGTTCGTGGTGACCGTGTTACAAAGATTCAAGGTAATGATTTAAAAGAAATTCTTACAAATGAATCAACTCAAATTAATGGAAACAAAACAGAACGAGTGTCTGGTGATCGTCGTTCCACTGTTGATGGAAATTACACTGAAATAGTAGGTAAAGAAAAGAAAACAACGATTAAATACAGTGAAGCAAAAACAGTTCAAGTCAATAGTAAACTTACAGTCTCTGGCAATACACAAATTATTTCAATTAAAAACATTAACTTTGCTGCGGCTGGTAATATGAGTATTGCAAATGGTGGTACATTCAAACATACATCAACTGGTGCTGCTAACGAAGAGTTTCAGTCAACATCTTCAATGACATTTACTGGTGCTGCTACAAGAAAATACAATGCGAAGTCTTCTATTGATTATAATGGTGACGCTCACATTCGATTTGATGGTGACAAGTACGAACACATCGGCGCTGACACATACAACTTTACTGTTGGTGGTAAGGTCGATCACACGAATACAGTTGCTCCAGCAAGAACTGGTGTAGTTGATACAGATGCTAATACAGTGGATGATCTATAATGGCTAAATTAGAACTTTGTGGTATAAGTTTAAAACTACAAGCATTAGATGATGCACAAAAAGCAATTGAAGATGCTCTTGCAGAACTCACATCAGGAGCAGGTGGTATTGCTGATGCAATTGGCGACCTCCAAAATCAACTTGGAAGTGCTCTTGATGATGCTCTTGCTGACTTAGAAAATTTAATCCCAGAAATTAAAATAGAGTTTCCTAATCTTCAGAAAGAGATTAATGAGTTACTCAATTTAATGGCTGATCCATTTAAAGCATTGGAAATACAAACTCAGATTGATAAGATTCGAGAATTGTTTGGTGATATACCAACATTTGATGTAGATGAAATTCTCAGAGAAATAACAGGAGGATTGAGTGACATTGAAGGTGGGTTAACAAACTTTGTTGGCGACATCACAAAAACATTGGGCGATCTTGCTGGCACATTATCAAGTTTCGATCCGTGTAAGTTAGTTCCAAATATTGATGGCGAACCACAATATGACGAGTTTGGTGATATTATTGGTTATGAATATGTAACAAAAGGAACTGCGCCTGAAGCACCAGTGATAGATGCTGTTAAACTACCAGCACCACCAGCACCAAAACCTGTTGAAGAAGTAACTCCAGCGGTTGAAAAAAACGAAGCAAAAGAACCTATTACTCCTGAATTAAAACAAGCAACTGAAACAAATACACCACCAGCAACTGCTGTTCAACCACCTACTCCACCAGAAACCATCAAAGTTAGAATGCGTTCTGAATTTGGTTTATGTTTGCTTCCTAAATCAAGCAAACCAATTGATAAAATTTTTATTAAAACAGAAGCGCCAGATGGTAGTGGTTTTTTCTGGAAACCAAAAGGTTATTCTACTCAATTAGAGTTTGAGGCTTGGTTGTATATGACAGTTCGTGGTTTTGCTGTGTCGTGCAAAACAAATCTTCAAACAATTATTAAAAAGCAAGAAGAAGGATCACTATCAAGTGACATATCCCAAGCACTTATAGATAGCCTAACACAACGTCTCAAAGACTGTGTTGCTTTTCTTAAAGCTGATGGTGAATCTAATTTAACACAAGCAACTAAGATTTCTGAAAACGTCTATTCCGTTTCAGTTGAGCAAGCTAAGTTAAGTTGGTGCCCTAAACCTGAAGGTGAATGGCTTGGCAACTTTGGAATAAAAGCTGATTAATCTTTATAAATAATAAAAACAAAGAGAAGATATATGCCTGAACTTAAACAACCAGTATTCAAAGATATTCCTCTGAGTTTTACTGCTCATCCAGTCACTGGTAATGTGAAAGCATTAGTCAATCGTGATGCAGTAAAGCAGAGCGTAAAGAATATTGTTTTGACTAACTTTTATGAACGACCATATAGTCCAAATCTTGGTGGTAATATTCTTTCTCAGTTATTTGAAAATATGGATTCTATTACACAATATGAGATTTCAACGAATATTCGTCAGGCATTAGATAACTACGAACCAAGAGCAATTATTGATGATATTGTAACAGATTTTTTTGAAGATCAAAATGCAATTAACGTAACAATTACATTCCGTGTGAGAAATAATTCTGAACCAATCTCGGTAAATGTTCTTTTAGACAGGGTGCGATAGATGGCAGCTAATTCAGCAATCAATGTAACAAGTCTCAACTTCGACAATATTAAGGAGTCGATGAAGACTTATATTGCTTCGAAGCCAGAGTTTACCGACTATAACTTTGAAGGCTCAACAATCAGTATGTTGCTTGATCTTCTTGCATACAACACATATCAAAATGCGTTTTATACAAGCATGGTCGGTAACGAGATGTTTCTTGACTCTGCTTTACTAAGAGACAGTGTTGTATCACGAGCAAAAATGTTAAACTACGTTCCTCGCTCTGCTCGTGGCGCAAGCACAACACTTACTGTTGAAATCACACCAACTGGTGCTCCTGATTCAGTCACAGTCGCAAAAGATTCTGAGTTCTCTGTAACAATTGATGGTGAAGCGTATAAGTTTGTTACTCCACAAGCATATTCTTTTTCTTCAACTGATAACTATTCTGGTACAATTACAATCACAGAAGGTCGTCCAGTTACTCATCGGTTCACAGTAAATACTAACTCACCTGTTCGTTACATTCTTCCAAACGAAAATGTTGATACAACATCAATTACTGTTGACGTTCAAACTTCATCTTCCGATGCAAGTTCAGTTCGATATAATCTTGCAAGTGATATTACTGAAGTTCAAGCGAATAGTGCAGTGTACTTCTTACAGGAAGTTGAAGATAGTCAATATGAAATCACATTCGGTGATGATGTGATTGGTCAAGCGCCTGTCGATGGCAATATTGTTATTGCCAACTATCGAATCTGTAATGGTACGGATGGTAATGGTATTAGTTCTTTCACAAGCCCATCAACACTTGGTGGTTCTTCTACGTTTACAACTTTAGTCGATGCTGCTACATCTGGCGGTGCAAATAACGAAACGATTGAATCAATTAAGTTCAATGCACCAAAGAACTATGAAACACAGAATCGTGCTGTTCTTGCCGAGGATTATAAACGTCTTATTCTTCGTGACAACGGTGATGTTCAATCAATCAGCGTTTGGGGTGGTGAAGAAAACAATCCTCCAATTTATGGTAAGGTATACATTTCTATCAAACCAACAATTGGTAATACAATTTCTTCTCAGAGAAAAACAGAAATCACAACTGAACTCAAAAAATATAATGTGCTTTCAATTGACCCTGAGTTTGTTGATGCTACATTCTTATACATTCGTCCAACTGTTGAAGTTCGATACGATTCAAAAACAACTACATTGACTGGACCACAGGTTCAAACAAAAGTATTGAATGCTATTACAAACTTTGAGAGCACAAAACTTGGCACGTTTGATAATAAGACATTCCGTTATTCTCAGTTTGTAAAGGCAATCGATGCCGCTGATTCTTCGATTGTAAGTAACCTAACTACAATTCAAATTGAAAAGAGATTTGTGCCAAGTCTTACAAACTCTACAACATATAACGTATCATTTAGCAACGCTCTTCATAACCCACATGCGGGTCATCGATATGCGATTAGTTCAAGTGCCTTTACATATCGAGGTAATACATCATATTTTGATGATGATGGTAATGGTAATCTTCGTATTTACTATATTACTGGTTCAAATACAAGAGTGTATACAAATGAAACTGCTGGTGTAGTAAACTATAGAACTGGTCTTGTGACCATCAACGCTTTCTTACCGAGCGCATTTGTTGGATCATCTCTCAGTATTTTTGCTGACTCTGCTGATGATGATGTCAACGCTATCCGAAATCAAATTCTTCTTATTGCTGGAGCGAATGTAACACTGATTGATGATGCTACTACATTAGTTGCTGCTACAACAGTTACAGCAACGACAAGCGGTGTTACAACAGAAATTCCAGGATCCAATCCACCTGCATTGGTATACTAAATGTCTACAGATAAGAAAATATCTACTCTTGTTGAGCAACAGTTTCCTCAATTTGCTCGTGACGATGGTCCTAACTTCGTTGCGTTTGTGAAGGCTTATTACGAGTGGACCGAGCAAGCAAACAACGTCATTGAGGTTTCTAAGAATCTTCGAGAATATCAAGACATTGATACTACGTATGACAAATATCTTGAGTATTTTCATCGTGAAGTATTAGGTTCAATACCACGTGCTACACTTGCAGACCGAAAGAAACTTGCAAAGCATATTAAAGATATGTATCGTGCTCGTGGGTCTGAACTCTCTTATCGTCTTTTATTCCGTCTGCTTTATAACGAAGAGATTGAATTTTATTATCCAGGCGAAGATATTCTTCGTGCTTCAGATGGTCGTTGGGTTAAAGAAAATACAATTCGCCTTGGTGTACCGAGAGTTGGATTAGTTACACAGTTTGCAAATGAAAATATTACTGGACTAACATCTGGTGCTACTGCAAAGGTAGATAGAATTGTCGGTGGTATTTCTGGTGGTGCTATTGTTGATGAACTCTATCTTCTTGACATTGTAGGCACATTCCAAGATAACGAAAGAGTTGCTCTTGTAAGCAACAACGATGTCTACGCTACTATCTTTGCTGGCGCTGGTCCACTACAATCGATTCAAATCACACAGGGTGGTGCGTTTCACCAGAAAGATGATATCGTTACCTTAACAAGTGCATCTGGTACTGGTGCAATTGGTGGTGTAACAGCAACAAACGATACAAGTTCTGTTCAATGGTCACTTGATGATGGTGGTTCTGGATATACAGCCAACGCAACGATTACAATTACTGACAATGGTGGTTTTGGAACATCGTTTGCTATTACAGGAATTTCAAATACAGAAGTTATTGCATTAAACACAGATACAATCGAGCCATTTCAAAATGTTGTTTTAAATACAGGACCAACGTTTGTTTCTGCTGGCGCAAATACTTCTTCGGTATCTGCAAATCTTGCAAGTGCAAACTCATCTTCTGTTTTATCATCTGTATTATCTTTTGCTAATAATACTGTGGGAACGATTAGTTCGATTACAACTACTAACTATGGTTATGGCTATGCAACATTACCAACAGCATCTGTAATTCAACAAAATATTTTTAATGCTAACATCCCAGATGGAAGCGGCGGTACTAAAGGTGCCAATGCAAGAATTAGTGCTGACCATGCTCCAGGCGCAATCACATCAGTTAATGTGTCTACCTTTGGTACAAACTACAGCAAGTTTGATGAAGTTACCGTTACTAATTCAACACGCTCTGGTACACAAGACGCTAAAGGGAATCCTGTAACTTCTGGTATTATCAATTATCCAGGAAAATATACTGACACTAAAGGTTGGTTGAGTTGGAACAATAGATTACAAGATAACTTCTACTATCAAGAATATTCGTATGAAATTCGTTCAGACCAGTTCACTAACACATATCGTAAACTTGTCAACGAAATTGTTCATCCTGCTGGTACAAAGATGTTTGGTCGTATCAGATTATTCTCTGATGTTGAACCTCCTGTTGTAACAATTGATACAGATGATACAAGAACACTTAAAGTTATTTCTGAAATTGAAATTGATATTCCAACAGCAGTGTCAGATTCTGTGGATTCATATATTGATACCGCAGCAAATACAACACCAACAATTGAACGTCTATCACTTGTTGAACCTACACTTGGTGACATTGAAACAAATGTATTTACATTCTCTCCAGGTACAGGTGATCTGTTTATATACAATGACCCAACAATCAACACATATGCATCAGAAGCAATTCTAACTTATGCTAATGTAGCGGTATCCGTTATTGGAACACCTCAACTGATTGTTGGTAATAATACAGTATTCCAAGTTGAAATACCTGATAGTAACACTGTTATTAGAATTATAGATAATTATGGTTCTACTGCGAATGGATTGTATTATACAGGCAATACATTCTCAAATACTGCTGTATCTATTACGATTCCATACTCTGGAAATACTCTATCAAATGGTTCTTTTTACATTGGAACCCCAGTTTAAGATTATAAATAAATAAAATAAATTATTCAGTCATAAGGATTGAGAAAAAATGCCAGGCATTGTAACACGTCATTTCCGAATTCATAATGCAGAACAGTTTCAAGAAGCGTTTGGTGAATCTGCTGCTACGAACATGTATCTTTATATCGCAAGAGTATCCGCTTGGGATGATGATAATGATCCACCAACTCCATCTGATTCCGTTCAAGAGATTGACTATAACAGTTGGAAGAAAATGCTTGCAGCTAAAAAAGTGCAAACATCTGATGTAACGTTTGCTGTTCCTCGTTATGACTGGACTTCAGGTAAAATCTATCGTGAATACGATAATACTTCAGCTACATTACATGCTACACCAGCAAGCGCAAATGGTCTTTATGTAATCAGTAGTTCTTATAACGTATACAAATGTCTTTTTAATAACAAAGCGGCTACTTCTACAGTAGAGCCAACTGGCACTTCTACATCAACTCTCGTTACTGCTGATGGTTATCATTGGAAGTATATGTACACTGTTGATGCTGCAAACGCATTGAAGTTCTTATCGACAAACTGGCAACCAATTAAAACACTTGCTGCTGATGATGGTTCTGGTCAATGGGACGTTCAAGCGGCTGCTGCTAACGGCGCAATTAATATCATTGATGTAAATGCTGTTGGTGATAATTATCTCACAAACACAGGTACTCTTGCTGCTGTTGCAAACAGTACAACAATGACACTTGCCGCTGGTGCTTCTGGTAGTGATGATATCTACACAGGTTCATCTTTGTATATTGCTTCTGGTCTTGGTTCTGGTCAAGTTAGTAATATCACTAACTATGTTGGTAGTACAAAAGTACTTACGCTTGGTGGTGCTCTTTCAATTACTCCAAATACTTCTTCAACATATTCAGTTGGTCCTACTGTCACGATTACTGGTGATGGTACTGGTGCTACTGCATATGCAAACGTTGTTTCGGGTGGTGCAAACGGTAACACAGTCAACTATATCAATATGGTTTCAGTTGGTGCTGGTTATTCAGAAGCAACGGTTGCAATTACTGCAAACACTTCTCATGGCTCTGGTGCTACTGCAACTGCATATGTTGCACCTCCAGGCGGTCATGGTTCTGATCCAGTTCAAGAACTTGCTGGTCATAATGTCATTGTCAATGTTCAACTTGATGGTGATGAATCCGGTACGTTTATGACAACAAACGACTTCCGCACGATTGGTCTTATTCGTGATCCACTTCTTGCTAATGGTTCAATTGCAACTGGCACATCATTTGACCAAACAACTCAAATCACTGTTTCAAGTGTTTCAAGTTCAGGTGCTTATACTCTTGACGAAACGATTACTGGTGGTACTTCTGGTGCAACTGGTAAACTTGTCAGTTTTGCAAATACAAATGCATCAAACACTGCTGGTGTTGTTCGAGTAATTGATACAGATGGAACATTCTCTGCTTCAGAAACAATCACAGGCGGTACATCGAGTGTAACTGCTACGGTTAGCAGTGCTGCTCTTGGTAGTCTGAAACCATATACGGGTGATGTACTATATACAGAGAACCGTGGTCCTATCTCTCGTGCATCAGACCAAATTGAAGATGTAAAACTCATCGTTAAATTCTAAGGAATAAGTTGAATGGCAACTGCTAATACGAATTCATTGACAACTGATTTCAATGTCAGTCCATACTATGACGATTTCGACGAGAGTAAAAACTTTCATCGTGTTTTATATCGTCCAGGTCTTGCTGTTCAAGCCCGTGAACTTACTCAAATGCAGACTATTCTCCAAAATCAAATTGACCGTTTTGGTGAGCATGTCTTCGTAGAGGGAAGTACTGTTCGTGGTTTAGAAATGAACTACGACCGTAATATTAAATATGTTAAGATTCGTGATGCTGATCAAAATGCAACAACCGTAAATACTGCTGCATTTGTTGGTTCAACAATTACTGGTGGCACATCTGGTGTTACTGCATATGTTATTGACTCTGCAACTGGCACAGAAGCACAAACACCAAATACAAAAACTCTTTACATTCGTTATACTGGCGCTGGTTCTACAGGAACTGCTACTGCCTTTTTGAGTGGTGAAGTTCTTACATCTAATACTGCATTATCAGCAAACGTTATTACTGAAGGTGTTCAATCAACAAATGTTTTAGGTTCTGCATCTCGTATTTCGTTTGGTGATGGTATCATATATGCCAAAGACCATTTCATTAATGTATCAGCAGCAAATACAATTGTCGGTCGTTATAGTGCAAACACAAATATCAAAGTTGGTTATACTATCAACGAAACAATTGTAACATCTTCTTCAGATACAACACTGCTTGATCCAGCACAAGGTTCGTATAACTATTCTGCTCCAGGTGCTGACCGTCTTAAACTTGAAGCTGTTCTTACAACAAAATCTCTTACAGATGAAAATGATACAGCATTTGTAGAACGTGCTCGTATTCGCAATGGTCTTATTGAATTCAAAGCAGATAAGCCTCTTTATTCAGTTATTAACGAATACATTGCTCGTCGCACATATGATGAATCTGGTAACTATATCGTTAACGGTCTTACATCTCGGCTTCGTGAACATTTAAATTCTGCAAATAATGGTGGTGTTTATACTTCTGGTAATGGTGGTGATGTAAACAAACTGGTCGTTGATATTGCTCCAGGTAAAGCATATGTTAAAGGATTTGAGAACGAAGTTCTTACAACTAGTCATGTTACAATCGACAAAGCAACAGACGTTAACTCAGTAGAAAATATTTCTATACCTGCTAACTATGGCAACTACACAACAGTCAATGAAGTAGTTGGTACATGGGACGTTAATGGTCATGACCGTGTTGAACTTTACAATACTGCTGTAAATGCTATTTCAAATAACTCATTCACTACTGTTGTTCCAAGTGCTATTGGTACAAAGATTGGTGAAGCTCGTGTTCGTGCTGTTGAATATAACTCAGGTTCAAAGGGTGCTGCTTCTGGTCAATTAAAGTTATATCTCTATGATATCAATATGACTGCAAACAGTTTCAGTTATGTTCGGTCAATCTATCATAATGATGGTACAACAGATGGTATTGCTGATACAGTATTGACTGCTAACAATGCAACAATTTTAGAAACAAGTTTCAACCGTGCATTATTTAATATTCCTGCTGAAAACATCAAAACGCTTCGTGATACATCCGATCAAATTGATAACGAATTCCGTTTTCTCAAAGAATTCCCAGTCACTATTGCGGCTGATGGCACAGTAACAATTGCAACTGGTGATGCGACAGAACAGTTTCCATTCTCTACTGGTGCATTAAATGACACTCAAGAACGTGAAAACTTCTATGTTGTTCTTAATGCTGCTGCAAATACCGCATCTGCTCTTGAAACAACTGCCGCTCGTGGCGCAGGTGCAAACACTATCACGGGTCTTACATCTGCCACTTCTAAGTATAATGTTGGCGATATTCTTAAACTTCAAGGCGAAGCAAACACATATGTCGTTTCATCTGTTGATAGCGCAACACAAGTAAGTGTTCACGGTAATGGCGAAGGTGCTGCTATCTCAAGTGCTACACTCTTCAAACAGTTTAATGATGGTCAAGTTATTAGTCTCAATGGTGTTGGTGGTGATGCTGCTGCTCGTACAGTTACAATCAACTCCACTACAAGTGCAACGATTGATATTGAAGAGACATTAAACTCTACTGTTGCTGCTTCTGTTATTTGTGAACTCAAGAAAGTGAACGGTCAAGAGAAAGCAAAGAATATTCAAGAAAGTCGTTATGTAGAAATTAATGTTTCGGATTCTGGTACAACTGCTGGACCATGGAATCTTGGCGCTTCTGATGGATTTGCTCTTCGTGAAGTTCGTGTAAAGACTGGCAATACTTTCTTTACAACGACATCTGAAGGTACTGATGTTACAAGTAGTTTCTCGCTTGACACAGGTATGCGTGATAACTTCTATGACCATGCTAAACTCAAGTTAAAGAATGGTGCTTCACATACACCAGCAAATGGCAATGTCTATCTTGTTAAGTTTGATTACTTTACTCATGATACTTCACAGGGCGTTGGTTACTTCTCAGTTGATTCGTATCCAATCGATGATACAAATAGCGCAAATACAACTGCGATTACTACTGGTGAGATTCCTGTTTATACATCACCAACAACTGGCACTCGGTACGATTTACGCAATCATATTGATATTCGTCCACGTATCACTGACACTGCAAACAATGTAACAACTCTTACAAACATCTCTCGTAACCCAGCAGTTTCAACATCGATTGTTGAGCCAAGTGGTGGGCTACGATTTATGGCTCCTAATGAAGACTTCATTACAGACTTTGATTATTATCTTCCACGCAAAGATAGAATTGTTATTACTTCATCTAATGCTTTAAGATCAATCAAAGGCGTTCCAAGTCTTGATCCAAAAACACCACCTGCACCATCTGATGGTATGACGATTGCTATTGTAAATGTAAAACCTTATCCATCTCTTCCACAAGATAATGCAAAGCGTATTAGTACTGCAACTGCTCCAGGTGGTCGTGCTGACCTTGCGATTAAACTTGATCCTGTTCGTATTCGTCGCTTCACAATGAAAGATATTCAAGGTCTTGAATCACGTATTGATAATCTTGAGTATTACACATCACTTTCATTGCTTGAAACAGATACGAAAGAATTATTCCTTGCTGATGGTTCTGGTGTAGATAGATTTAAAAACGGTATTATTGTTGATGAGTTTGTTGACTTCACATCATCCGATATCTATGACCCAGGATATGCAGTTGCTATTGATAAAGCTAACAAAGAAGCTCGCCCATCATTTAAAGTTGATGATGTTCAGGCTGAATTTAAATCTGCCAACTCAACAAACACAACCGCAACATCAAAAGATATCACGTTGGTTGTTGGAACTGGAACATATTCAAACGGCGAAGTAATTACTGCTGGTTCTGCTACTGGTACGCTTGATTATCAAGTTGGAACAAAACTTTATCTTTCAAATATATCTGGTACATTTAGTGCTGGTGCTTCAGCGGTTGGTGGTACTTCAACAACATCATCAACAATTGCTTCTGTAACAGCACCAAATGCTGGTAAGTTAATTATGCTTCCTTGGACGCATGATGAAACAATCAGCAATCCATTTGCGACAGATACAAGAAATGCTTCTGGTGCACTTTATACATATAATGGTATAATTACACTTACGCCAGACACTGATTATTGGAAAGATATTACAACAGTACCATCTGTCACAATTGATTTTGGTGGTATTGCTGAAGCAATCGCTGAAGTTGCTAACTTTACTGGCATTCAGTGGGGAGATTGGAGTAGTAGTTCTACTCGAAGTGGCAGGCAAATTACTACAACTGAAAGTCGCACAGGTCAACAATTAATTGTTAATACTGGTAACGTAATTGAGACTGATTTAGGCGATTCGATCAGAGACGTAAACATTATTCCATTCATGCGCTCTCGTGTTGTACAATTTACAGCCGAAGGTATGAAGCCAAGTACTCGTGTTTATGCATTCTTTGATGGGTCAGATGTAAATGCTTTCTGTTCTCCAGCAAATACATCGTTTGCCAACACTGCTTCGGAGGGCAGCGCATTAATCACTGATGCTACGGGTATTATTCGTGGATTGTTTAGAATTCCAAATGAAGACGCTCTCAAGTTTCCAGTTGGATCTCTCAAGTTTATCTTAACCGATAGTCCAACAAACAGTCTTGGTTTTGGAGCAGTCGCTACTTTTGCTGATGCAACATACAGTGCTGGTGGACTAAGTGTTGTACAGCAAGGTACGATTGTTGCAACTCGTGAAATTGAAACACTTACAAGAACGGTTACCGAATCAACGACATCTATTAGATTTATACCCCAACCAGATCCACTTGCCCAAACATTCAGTGTAAATGATGGTCTCGGTTCTGCTGGTGTTGCTTCACCTGGAATGTTCTTATCTAAGATTGACATGTATTTCCAGAGTAAAGATTCGGTAAAAGGTGTTGCAATTGAAATTCGTGAATGTGATCCTTCTACTTCATTCATTACAAATAGAGTTGTCCCATTTGGTCGTGTAATCGTACCTTCTGCTGATGTTAACGTAAGTTCAAATGGTTCTGCGCCTACTCCAGTAATCTTTGAAACTCCAGTATATCTACTCAACTCAATTGATTATGCTATTATTGTAAAACCAGTAGATAACAATCCAAACTATACAGTATGGACTTCTCGTCTTGGAAGAACAGATTTACTTTCTGGTAATCGTGTATCAAAACAACCAGTAATTGGCACACTCTTTTCTTCTGCAAACGACAAGAACTGGACTCCATTACAAGACGAAGATTTGAAGTTTAATGTGTACTTTGCTAACTTTGGTACAAATCAAACTGGTACTGCGGTCTTTAAAAATATTGATAAAGAATATCTAACGATTGACACAACTGATACCGCAACAATCTTTAATCGTATTAATGAAGATGTTCATGGTGAAACAACACTCACACTTTCGGCTGCACCGGGCGGTATCGCAATTGGTGATACTCTTGTTGGTTCAACCTCTTCTGCTAACGGTACAGTGACAAATGTTTCTGGAACAAATATTCGTGTAAAAG
>Ga0208303_1000261_pt1 | contig 22313 bp, 10 predicted proteins | sample CB_VirMetaG_2_FD_184537 | JGI IMG/M metagenome (GOLD analysis project Ga0208303, IMG submission 184537) | Freshwater to marine saline gradient viral communities from Chesapeake Bay - CB_1504_2 Viral MetaG (SPAdes) (version 4) | ecosystem: Environmental > Aquatic > Marine > Coastal | place: USA... | reverse complement strand
GGACCTTTAGGACCAATACCTGATGTAGAAGCAGGACCAATAGGACCTTGTATACCAATAGGACCTCTAGGACCTTGTGGACCAATTGCACCTGTGTTTCCTTTGGGACCAATAGCACCTTGAACATTTCCTATACCGATAGGGCCAATTGGACCTATTAAACCTTCTGGTCCTTGTGGACCTATTGCTCCAGTATTTCCTTTAGGACCAATTGCACCTTGTGGGGCTCCAGGACCTATAGGACCTTGTGGACCTATTAAACCTTCTGGTCCTTGTGGACCTATTGCACCTGTATTTCCTTTAGGACCAATTGCACCTTGTGGGGCTGCTGGACCAATATTACCAATTAGACCTTCAGGTCCTTGTGGACCAATTGCACCTGTGTTTCCTTTAGGACCGATAGGACCAATAGCACCTTGAACATTTCCTATACCGATAGGGCCAATTGGACCTATTAAACCTTCTGGTCCTTGTGGACCTATTGCTCCAGTATTTCCTTTAGGACCAATTGCACCTTGTGGGGCTGCGGGACCAATATTACCAATTAGACCTTCAGGACCTTGGGGACCAATTAAACCTTCTGGCCCTTGTGGACCAATAGGACCTATAGCACCTTGTGGGGCTGCGGGACCAATATTACCAATTAAACCTTCAGGTCCTTTATTTCCAATTAAACCTTCAGGACCTTGTGGACCTATAGGACCAATAGCACCTTGTGGTGCTGCTGGACCAATAGGGCCTCTAGCACCTATTGGGGCTGCAGGACCAATAGGACCTTGTGGACCGATTGGACCTATAGGACCTTGTGGACCTATTGCTCCAGTATTTCCTTTAGGACCAATTGCACCTATAGCACCAATTGGACCTTTGTTACCAATTAGACCTTCAGGACCTTGGGGACCAATTAAACCTTCTGGCCCTTGTGGACCTATAGGACCAATAGCACCTTGTGGTGCTGCTGGACCAATGGGGCCTCTAGCACCTATTGGGGCTGCAGGACCAATAGGACCTTGTGGACCAATTAAGCCTTCGGGTCCTTGTGGACCTATAGCTCCTGTATTTCCTTTAGGGCCTATAGCGCCTATAGCACCAATAGGGCCTTTATTTCCTATTAAACCTTCAGGTCCTTTATTTCCTATTAAACCTTCAGGACCTTGTGGACCTATAGGACCAATAGCACCTTGTGGTGCTGCTGGACCAATAGGGCCTCTAGCACCTATTGAATTTCCTATACCAATAGGACCTATAGGGCCTTGTGGACCAATTGAGCCTGTGTTTCCTTTAGGACCTATGATACCTTTAGGACCTATAGCACCAATCCCACCATCATTACCTTTAGCACCGATTAAACCTTCAGGTCCTTGAGGTCCTAATGTACCAATAGCTCCTATAATACCTTTCGGACCAATTGCACCTATGGCACCTATTGGACCTTTATTACCAATTAAACCTTCAGGACCTTGTGGACCTAAAGGACCAATTGAACCCTGTGGTCCTTTTGGGCCTATAGCACCAATCCCACCATCATTACCTTTAGCACCTATTAAACCTTCAGGTCCCTGTGGACCTATTAAACCTTCAGGTCCTTGTGGACCTTTTGGACCAATAGCACCTATAGCACCTATTGGACCTTTATTACCTATTAAACCTTTAGGACCTTGTGGACCTAATGTACCAATAGCTCCTATAATACCTTTTGGACCAATAGCACCTAAAGGACCTAAAAGACCTTTAGCACCTATTAAACCTTCAGGTCCTTGGGGACCTATTAAACCTTCAGGACCTTGTGGACCTATAGGACCAATAGCACCTTGAACATTTGCTACACCAATAGGACCAATAGCACCTTGAACGTTTCCTATACCGATAGGGCCAATTAAACCTTCAGGACCTTGTGGTCCTAGTGGACCTATAACACCCTTAGGACCAATAGCACCAATACCACCATCATTACCTTTAGGACCGATTAAACCTTCGGGTCCCTGCGGACCTATGGCACCTTGTGGATTAGTACCTATGGGACCAATTGGACCTTTGGGACCAATAATACCTGTGGCACCTTTAGGACCTAAAGGACCTAAAATACCTTCATCTCCAGGTATACCTTCCATACTAATATTTCCGGAAGAAGTACCTACTACTAAACTTTTAGTCGTACTGTCAAATAACATTTGACCTTCACTTAAAGTAGGAACAGCACCTGAGGTGTGGATTGGTATTATTAATTTAACTGGAGTATTGTTGCCATATATTCCGTGAGTTACTTGTAAAGTACCATCTCCTCTAATAGACATTAATTTATTATAACCTAAGGTTTCTTCAAAATAAAGCCATCCACCATTATAAAATAGTCTCCAAGTATATTGAGTCCCAGTCTCAGTAAAATTTATTATACCTAATGAATCTGCGGGGTTACCACTAACAGCACTAAGGAGGGGGATTATTTGAACATTTTTAGCCATCTATTGGTCTTAATTTTATATAAATATAAATAATTTATCCTGATTTATCAAGGTACTAATTAAGGGTTATTCACAAGAACACCTTCTTCAAATTCAAACGTAAAGTTACCATTAAGCGCTTGAACTGTAAAACTAGTAGTAGTACCTCCTGGAGAACCTTGTGGACCAATAGGACCTCTTGGACCTTGTGCTCCTGTTGCACCAATTGGACCAATAAGACCTCTAGGACCTTGAGCACCACCTGGACCAATTGGGCCAATAGGTGAAGCACCTCCAGGACCAATAGGACCTTGTGGACCAATAGGACCTTCGATCCCTATACCCGTAGGACCGATAGGACCTTGTGGACCAATTGCACCAATAGGTGAAGTACCTTTAGGACCTTGTACACCAATAGGACCTCTTGGACCTTGATCTGTAGAACCAGGACCTATAGGACCTTGTACACCAATAGGACCTCTAGGACCAATTGGAGATGTACCTTTAGGACCAATTAAACCTCTAGGACCTTGTATACCAGTTGGACCAATATTACCTATACTACCTGTTGCCCCAATAGGACCAATAGGTGAAGTACCTTTAGGACCAATAGGACCTCTAGGACCTTGTACACCAATAGGGCCTCTAGGACCTTGCGCTCCTGTTGCCCCAATAGGACCAATAGGTGAAGTACCTTTAGGACCGATTGGACCTCTTGGACCTTGTATACCAGTTGGACCAATAGGACCTTGCGCTCCTGTTGCCCCAATAGGACCAATAGGTGAAGTACCTTTAGGACCGATTGGGCCTCTTGGACCTTGTATACCAATAGGGCCTCTAGGACCTTGCGCTCCTGTTGCACCAATTGGGCCAATTGGAGATGTACCTTTAGGACCTATTACACCTTGAGGACCTTGTGGACCAATAGGGCCTCTAGGACCTTGCGCTCCTGTTGGACCAATTGGGCCAATTGGAGATGTACCTTTAGGACCGATAGGACCTCTTGGACCTTGTATACCAATTAGACCTCTAGGACCTTGTGCACCACCTGGACCAATAGGACCAATTGGAGATGTACCTTTAGGGCCGATTGGACCTCTAGGACCTTGTATACCAATAGGACCTCTAGGACCTTGTGCACCACCTGGACCAATAGGGCCAATTGGGGATGTACCTTTAGGACCGATAGGACCTTGTGGACCGATAGGGCCTCTTGGACCTTGTGCTCCTGTTGGACCAATAGGGCCTCTAGGTCCAATAGGTGAAGTACCTTTAGGACCTATTACACCTTGAGGACCTTGTACACCAATAGGACCTCTAGGACCTTGTGCTCCTGTTGGACCAATTGGACCAATTGGAGATGTACCTTTAGGACCAATAGGACCTTGTGGACCGATAGGGCCTCTTGGACCTTGTATACCGATTGGACCTCTAGGACCAATTGCACCAATAGGTGAAGTACCTTTAGGACCAATAGGACCTTGTATACCGATAGGACCGATAGGACCTTGTACCCCTATTGGACCTCTAGGACCAATTGCACCAATGGGAGATGTACCTTTAGGACCGATAGGACCGATTGGAGATGTACCTTTAGGACCTAATGGACCTCTTGGACCTTGTATACCAATTGGACCTCTAGGACCTTGTGCACCACCTGGACCAATAGGGCCAATTGGGGATGCTCCTTGTGGTCCAATAGGACCTTGTGGACCAATAGGGCCTCTTGGACCTTGAATACCAATAGCACCTTCGGGACCAATTGGACCAATGGGAGATGTACCTTTAGGACCGATAGGACCGATTGGAGATGTACCTTTAGGACCTAATGGACCTCTTGGACCTTGTACACCAATAGGACCTCTGGGGCCAATAGCACCACCAGGACCAATAGGGCCAATTGGAGATGCTCCTTGTGGTCCAATAGGACCTTGTATACCGATAGGACCGATAGGACCTTGTACCCCTATTGGACCTCTAGGACCAATAGGACCAATAGGTGAAGTACCTTTTGGGCCAATTGGACCAATTGGTGAAGTACCTTTAGGACCTAAGGGACCGATTAGACCCCTTGGACCTTGCGCTCCTGTTGGACCAATAGCACCACCTGGGCCAATTGGGCCAATTGGTGAATTTCCTGTTGGACCGATAGGACCTTGTGGACCAATAGGGCCTCTAGGACCAATATTACCTATACTACCTTTTGGACCAATAGGACCAATTGGAGATGCTCCTTGTGGTCCAATAGGACCTTGCACACCAATAGGACCTCTAGGGCCAATATTACCTATACTACCTTTTGGACCAATAGGACCAATTGGTGAATTTCCTGTTGGACCAATAGGACCTTGTGGACCGATTGGACCTCTAGGACCTTGAATACCAATAGCACCTTCGGGGCCAATTGGACCAATAGGTGAATTACCTTGTGGTCCAATAGGACCTTGCACACCAATAGGGCCTCTAGGACCAATGTTACCTATACTACCTTTTGGACCAATAGGACCAATTGGCGAATTACCAGTAGGACCGATTGGACCTTGAGGACCAATAGGGCCTCTTGGACCTTGAATACCAATAGCACCTTCGGGACCAATTGGACCAATGGGAGATGTACCTTTAGGACCAATAGGGCCAATTGGGGATGTACCTTTAGGACCGATAGGACCTTGTACACCAATAGGACCTCTAGGACCAATAGCACCACCAGGACCAATAGGACCAATTGGTGAATCACCAGTAGGACCGATAGGACCTTGTATACCAATAGGACCACGTGGTCCAATATTACCTTTAACACCTTGTGGACCAATGGCACCTTGAGGACCAATAGGACCTTGAGCTCCTGTTACACCGATAGGACCGATTGGACCTTGAACACCTTTTTCACCTTTTTGACCACCACCTGTGACAGAAGAGGTTCCAGTACCTACTACTAATTCACCATTTGGACCATTAAAATATATTGAACCTTCGGTAGTATCTGAAGTGTCTCCTTTTTTAGGAAGAATATATTGAACGTTATTTGAAATATCAAGAGTAGAGCCACTCATAGTCATTATGGTGGAACTCCCAATTTTTGTTAATAAACTATCCCCATCTCTTTCAAAGACGATATCATCAGTTTCATTAGTGTCCTGGAACGCTAAACTACCTGAATCAGGGATTATTTGAATATTTTTAGCCATTGTCTATTTTATTTTTCAATTTGGTATTCTACCATTACTGGTGTGTCTGCTTTTCTTTCGGCATATATGTGGTAATACGCATTGATAGACCCAAACGTACAACCCACTGTTACCGTAGAGGTATTAACGTCAACCACATGATGAGCACGTGATTTGCCAATAGCCGTTAGTTGAACTGAAATGCTATCTTCATATACTAGGTCCTTCCAATAATCTGGGAGTTGGATTTTTGATTCATTGGTTATTTTACCTCTAATATACACACCTCTTTCAGGTCCCTCCATAACAGAGTAACGAAGCCTCCATCCTTCTTTAGAGGGGTGGGGTATATCAAAGTTTTTTTCTTCAGCATTAATTGTAGTAGCGGTAATGCTATTTACTTCTTCTATAGTACCTGTGGAGCCACCATTAAGAGTACCACTAAATGTAAGATTAGTAGATGAAACTTCAGTAACACTTAATATATTAGTTGTAGCATTATAAGCAAATGTACTTTCACCTGAGACTGTATTAGCATCTGTCCAGTAAGCTACATAAGTGTTAGTACCTGAACCATCTACTAGACTAGAGCCCCAAACACGAGAATCAATCTCATCTGTTTTTAGGAAACCGTCTGAGTCTTTAATTACTACTGAGTTATCAACACCTGTAGTTAAATTAGCTTTTACTGTATTAGCAATAATTTCCCAAGGATTAGTACTATCACCTATGGTGTTTCCTGAAGCTTCTGAAATTATGTCTCCATCTATTTTCCCTTGGAATTGGATGGTATCTAGAGCATCATTACCTAATACAGTATTACCTGTTGTAGTTAAACCACCTGTTACAGCTAGTGTACTACCATTAAATTGTAGGTTAGCTTCGGCATTTGCTTCACCTTGAACTCCAGTTGAAGTTAATACTCTATTATTACCTAAATTAGTAATAGTAGCTGTACCTGAAGTTCCTGAAGAGCCTGAAGAACCTGAACTACCTGATGAACCTGAAGTACCTGATGAACCGGATGAACCTGAAGTTCCTGAAGAACCAGAACTACCTGAAGTACCCGATGAGCCTGAGGTACCTGATGAACCTGATGTACCTGATGAACCTGAGCTTCCTGATGTACCTGAAGAACCACTTGAACCTGAAGTACCTGAGCTACCTGATGATCCGCTTGTACCTGATGAGCCTGAAGTACCTGAGCTACCTGAGGAACCTGATGAGCCTGAACTACCTGAAGTACCACTTGAACCACTTGAACCTGAAGTACCTGAGCTACCTGATGATCCGCTTGTACCTGATGAGCCTGAAGTACCTGAGCTACCTGAGGAACCAGATGCTCCACCTACATTGAATTCTACATAGAACAATTCATTATCTGAAGGGGTAACTCCTGTTTTAGTAACGGATCCTGTAGCGAGTTCAAATCCTAAGTTACTATTACCTCCATCTCCTATATCATTAAACCCATTAATAACCATTCTAGCAGTAGTTGTAGTAGAGGTAAAAGTAATACTACCATTTACTGTCATGTTTTCTAATAATGTTTGAAAAGAAGATGCAGGAGTATTTGCAGTATAATGTATTAAACCTGCGTCACCACCACTAACACTTCCCCAAGCAACACTAAACCCAAATTCTCCAGAAGAAGGAGAAGTAACAGTATCAGTATCATACTTCCAAATTGCTGTATAGCTTGGAGTACCTGAAGAACCTGAAGAACCTGAAGTACCTGATGAGCCTGAACTACCTGAAGTACCTGATGAACCAGATGAACCACTTGTACCACTAGAACCTGAAGTACCTGATGAACCTGAAGATCCTGAAGTACCTGATGAACCTGATGAACCTGAAGTACCTGATGAACCTGAAGTACCTGATGAACCGGAGCTACCTGAAGTACCTGATGAGCCTGAGCTACCTGAGGTACCACTTGAACCTGATGTACCTGATGAACCTGAAGATCCTGAAGTACCTGATGAGCCTGAGGTGCCTGAACTGCCTGATGAGCCTGAGGTGCCTGAACTACCTGATGATCCGCTTGTACCTGATGAGCCTGAAGTGCCTGAACTACCTGATGAACCTGATGTGCCTGATGAACCTGAAGTACCTGAAGAACCTGATGTACCACTTGAACCGCTTGAACCTGAAGTACCTGATGAACCACTTGTACCGCTTGAACCTGATGTGCCTGATGAACCACTTGTACCGCTTGAACCAGATGAACCTGATGTGCCTGATGAGCCTGATGAACCTGATGTGCCTGATGAACCGCTTGTACCGCTTGAACCTGATGTGCCTGATGAACCACTTGAACCTGATGTGCCTGATGAACCACTTGTACCGCTTGAACCAGATGAACCTGATGTACCTGATGAACCGCTTGAACCTGATGAACCTGATGAGCCTGAAGTTCCCGATGACCCTGATGTACCTGAAGTACCATCTATACCGTTAGCACCTGATAAACCTGATGTTCCTGAAGAGCCTGATGTACCAGAGCTACCGGAGGAGCCTGAAGTACCTGATGAACCACTAGAACCTGAGGTGCCAGATGTTGCTGCTGCTTCTTTTGTTTTTACTACCCCATTGGAGTCTATTACCAATACAGTATTCTCGTTTGGATCTGTAGGGAGGGTGCCTGAGATTATCAGGCCATTTTTGATCTTAAATTCGTTTGCCATTATGTAGTTCTGTTTTCACTTTCCAACAGGTTAATATCGGGTATACATATGTTAAATTAAAGGAAAAAAAATGCCCCTCCGTAAGGAGGGGCAAATCTATTTGAATTAAAGGTTATTTTAATTTCTAGCTATTAAATTAACTACTGCTACTAAATCAATAGGTGAACCTTCGTTATTAGTAACTATAAGTGTCATTTCACCTCCAGATACTGAAGCACTAAATACTACATTATCTGTACTACCTCCTAAATCAGTAGTAGAGGTTTCATCTAAAACAACACTTGTTGAATTAAAGTTAACTCTAATAGTACCGAATCTTTGAGCATCATTTCCTGAAACAAATGAGTAATCTACAACAGCACCTAGGAAACTAGATCCATCTGTAGCTGGGATGATTTCACCTGTACTTCCATTGGTAACTGAGAGATTTACACCTTGTCTAGTAATGTCACCATTTAATGTATAAGCATCTGTAGTGAAAATATGATTAGATTTAGCTAATACAACACCACTAGTACCTGTAGCAACGATTACTCTATCTAAACCATCGTTTAAGATATCTGCTACACCTGATGTACCTGAGGTGCCTGATGAACCTGAGCTGCCTGAAGTACCTGATGAACCACTTGTACCAGAAGAGCCTGAGCTACCTGAGCTACCTGAAGTACCAGAGCTACCAGATGAACCTGAAGTACCTGATGTACCTGAGCTACCTGAGCTACCTGATGTACCTGAACTACCTGATGTACCTGATGAGCCTGAAGTTCCTGAGCTGCCTGATGAGCCTGAAGTACCAGATGAGCCAGATGAACCAGAGGTGCCGGATGAACCTGAGCTGCCTGAGGTGCCTGAACTGCCTGATGAACCTGAAGTACCTGATGTGCCCGATGAACCTGAAGTGCCTGATGAACCTGAGCTGCCTGAAGTACCTGATGAGCCTGAGCTGCCTGAAGTTCCTGAAGTACCGGATGAGCCTGAAGTACCGGATGAGCCTGATGAACCTGAAGTACCAGATGAGCCTGAGCTGCCTGAAGTACCTGAGGTACCAGAAGAACCTGAGCTGCCTGAAGTTCCTGATGAACCTGAGCTGCCTGAAGTTCCTGAAGTACCTGATGAACCTGAACTACCTGAAGTGCCTGATGAGCCCGATGAACCTGATGTACCTGATGAGCCTGAGCTGCCTGAAGTTCCTGAGGTGCCTGAAGAGCCTGAGCTGCCTGAGGTGCCTGAAGTACCTGATGAACCTGAAGTTCCTGAACTTCCTGATGTACCTGATGAGCCTGAACTACCTGAAGTGCCTGATGAGCCCGATGAACCTGAAGTACCTGAGGTGCCTGAAGAGCCTGAGCTGCCTGAAGTGCCTGATGAACCTGAGCTGCCTGAGGTGCCTGAAGTACCTGAGCTGCCTGAGGTACCTGATGAACCTGAACTACCTGAAGTACCAGATGAGCCTGAGCTGCCTGAAGTACCGGATGTACCAGAAGAGCCTGAACTACCTGATGAACCTGACGATCCTGAGGTACCTGAGCTACCAGATGAACCTGAAGTACCAGATGAGCCTGAGCTGCCTGAAGTACCGGATGTACCAGAAGAACCTGATGAGCCTGAGGTACCAGATGAACCACTTGAGCCTGAAGTACCTGATGAGCCTGAAGAGCCTGAAGTACCAGAAGAGCCTGATGTACCTGATGTACCAGAAGTACCATTAGTACCAGCTATAATCCATCCAGCACCATCACTTTGTACGTGGAGGTTTTCACCTTCTTCCAAAGTTACAGTGGCATCACCATCTATAGTTTGACTTGAAGTAGTCGCTACGGTAATCGTACCTGAACCACTGTTCTTAATTTCGTAAATTTTTCCAGCAATTCCTACAGCAGTAGGGAGAGTGATTTGGAAGGTACCTGAGGTGGCATCTACCATATAATCACTGACCGCAATTGAGTAGGTACTGGTTACCGCTTTGTAAGGTAGGGTTACTCCACCTAGTGAAATAAACCCATCCCTAATTACTAATTCGTTAGCCATTTGTTTCTGTTTCTGTTTTTATTGTTAATTATAAATATATAAGAACTAATTGTTATTAATTAAATCTATTAAGGAACTGCAATTAATTTAAATGACATTGCTATATCTGCACTATAAGTAAAGTTGTTAACTACATATAATTCTAATGGATTTCCTGTAGCTGTAAATTCTATATCTTGTGTACCTGGGCCTACATCTTTAGTAGAATTATCTGTTAATGCCGTACTAGTATTATTAAATACTACTTCAATTGTACCAAATCTTCTAGATATATTGGAATTAGTTTCTAAAGCATATTCAGCCATTAATCCTATATAATCTCCTGATCCCATTGTTATACTGGCAGAAGATAATACATCAAGCTGAGATTGTCCTGGAATAGTACCCTTAAATGATAAAGTTTTAACTAAACTACCACCACCAGATGCTTGACCCTGGTTTACAGTACCTACTAAATTAATACCTACACTAGATGAAATTTCAAGTTCGACATCTGCGTTATGGTAAATACCTGAGCCTGTACCATCATTAAAGAATCTGAGACCTTCACTAGTATCTGGTGGTAAACTACCTGAGAATGTTTGGGTAGCATTATAAAGTAAAAATTTAGGATTTGTACTTAATGGGTTACCTAATGTTAGTACTGGACGTGATGTAATAGTAGGATCAAATGTAAAATCAGCTTCTGCTTGTAGTACACCTGATGTACCAGTTGCTGTAGTAATTCTATGATCAGCATCATCTATAATATTAGCTACACCACTTGTACCTGAACTACCTGATGTACCGCTTGTACCTGAAGTACCTGATGAACCTGAAGCTCCATCTACTGTAAATGAAATATCATATATATCATCTGTACTAATAGCGTTTCCATTTTCATATACTAAAGAGACATCAAAATCATAGTATGATGTTTGATCTGTAATACCAGTAACTTCATATGATGCTACTACACTACCTGGGTTGACTGTATCACCAAAAATATTAAGGTATACAGTACTACCATTATCGTAATAAGCCTTAACTAAAGTAAATAATGTTGTAGCATTCGGACCTGCTATAGGTCCTGTAGGTGTAGCAATTGTTGAAACATCATTTAATCTAAACTCACTAATATTAGTTAAATCATTAGTATTAGTATAGAAGAATTGAGAATTAGGAGTGTTATCACTACCAGTATATCTCCATCTTAAAGAACCACCAACTTGACCAGCAGCACCTGAGGAACCTGAAGTACCTGATGTACCTGAAGTGCCTGAAGTACCTGATGTACCTGCGTCACCCTGAACACCTGAAGTACCTGAAGTACCTGAAGTTCCATTTTCACCTGAAGTACCTGAAGAACCGGAACTGCCTGAAGTACCTGATGTACCTGAAGTTCCTGATGTACCTGAAGTTCCAGCATCGCCTGAAGTGCCTGAGGTGCCGCTTGTACCTGAAGAGCCTGAGCTGCCTGAAGTACCGCTTGTACCTGATGTACCTGAAGTTCCTGATGAGCCTGAAGAGCCTGAAGTACCACTAGTACCTGAAGTTCCTGATGTACCTGAAGTACCTGATGAGCCTGAGCTTCCGGAAGTACCTGATGTACCTGAGGTGCCACTTTCTCCTGAAGTACCTGATGTTCCTGATGAACCTGAGCTTCCTGAGGTACCTGAGGTGCCTGAAGTACCTGATGAACCTGAACTTCCTGAAGTACCACTTGTTCCTGAAGTACCTGATGAGCCAGAACTACCTGAGGTACCTGAAGTACCGCTTGTACCTGATGAGCCTGAACTGCCTGAAGTACCGCTTGTACCTGAAGTTCCTGAAGTACCACTTTCTCCTGATGTACCTGAAGTACCGGATGAGCCTGAGCTACCTGAAGTACCACTTGTACCTGATGAACCTGAGCTACCTGAAGTACCACTTGTTCCTGAACTACCTGATGAACCTGAACTTCCTGAAGTACCGCTAGTACCTGAAGTACCGCTTTCGCCTGATGTACCTGAGGTACCTGATGAACCTGAGCTTCCTGATGTTCCGGATGTACCCGATGAGCCTGAGCTACCTGAAGTACCGCTAGTACCTGATGTACCACTAGTACCAGATGAACCTGATGAACCTGATGTACCGCTAGTACCTGATGTACCTGATGTACCTGATGTACCTGAGGTACCTGAAGTTCCGTTTGTACCAGAAGTTCCTGAAGTTCCGTTTGTACCTGAGGTACCTGATGTTCCGCTTTCGCCCGATGTACCTGAAGTACCATTTTCGCCTGAAGTACCTGAAGTTCCAGAAGTGCCTGAGCTTCCTGAAGAACCTGAGGTACCTGAAGTGCCTGAAGTGCCTGAGCTTCCTGAAGTACCTGAAGTACCAGGAGCACCTGGAGCACCTGGAACACCCGGGGCACCATCTACACCACTTAAACCTGATGTTCCTGAGGTACCGCTTTCGCCTGAAGTACCTGAAGTTCCATTTACGCCTGATGTACCTGAAGTTCCGTTTGTACCAGAAGTTCCTGAAGTGCCTGAAGTACCTGATGTACCACTAGTTCCTGTAGTACCTGATGTACCAGAGCTACCAGAAGTTCCTGTAGTACCTGAAGTTCCTGATGTACCAGAAGTACCTGAAGTTCCGTTTGTACCAGAAGTTCCTGAAGTTCCGTTTGTACCTGAGGTACCTGAAGTGCCTGAAGTGCCTGAAGTGCCTGATGTACCTGAGGTAGCAGCAATTTGACCTGTAGTAGTAATTACATATGAGTAATGTGAAGTACCTTCAGTATAGAAAGTTGTATTTAGATTTTGGTTTTCGTTGTTTCTAGCCCAAATCTCAACCATCATACGATAAGAGGGGTCAGTAGTACTTCCTACTAATGTAATATCAGTTTCAAGTAATACTGGGGTTGTATTATTGTTATTCCATCCTATTTGTATAGGTTGAGAATTACCTAGGGTTTGTAATACGTTACCTGAACCGTCTGTAATTTTTAATGTAACAAATAATTCTACATCATCGTTTACAGCGGGTTTAGTAGCCCATAGAAGAAATCTCTGAACACCACCTGGGATTACATTAAATCCAAATGGTGTAGAAATGTATGTTTGTAACTTAGTATCTGTGTTTTGAATAGCAGATACAGTAACTGATTGTTCGGCGGCTGCTGTTACATCTTTAGATAATTGTTTGTATGGCGATACTTCAACTACTGATTCATTAAAGTAATAAATAGCACCCGTTGTAATACCATCTCTACCTGAAGTACCTGAAGTACCTGATGAGCCAGAGGTACCTGATGTACCATCTTCACCTGAAGTTCCTGATGTACCAGAAGTACCTGAAGTTCCGTTTGTACCTGAGGTACCTGAAGTTCCGTTTGTACCTGAGGTACCTGAAGTTCCGTTTGTACCTGAGGTACCTGAAGTTCCGTTTGTACCAGAAGTACCTGATGAACCACTAGTTCCTGTAGTACCTGATGTACCTGAAGTTCCTGATGTACCAGAAGTACCTGAAGTTCCTGATGTACCAGAAGTACCTGAAGTTCCGTTTGTACCAGAAGTACCTGAAGTTCCGTTTGTACCAGAAGTTCCTGAAGTACCTGAGGTACCTGAACTACCTGATGTACCCGCTGTACCTGAAGTACCTGATGTGCCTGATGTGCCTGATGTGCCTGCTGTACCTGAAGTTCCTGATGTACCAGAAGTACCTGAAGTTCCGTTTGTACCTGAGGTACCTGAAGTTCCGTTTGTACCAGAAGTACCTGATGTACCACTAGTTCCTGTAGTACCTGATGTACCAGAGCTACCAGAAGTTCCTGTAGTACCTGAAGTTCCTGATGTACCAGAAGTACCTGAAGTTCCGTTTGTACCTGAGGTACCTGAAGTTCCGTTTGTACCTGAGGTACCTGAAGTTCCGTTTGTACCTGATGTACCAGAGCTACCAGAGCTACCAGAAGTTCCTGTAGTACCTGAAGTTCCTGATGTACCTGAAGTACCTGAAGTACCTGAAGTACCTGGTGTACCATCTACACCATTAACACCACTAATTCCTGAGGTACCTGAAGTACCTGATTCGCCTGAGGTTCCTGAGGTACCTGATTCGCCTGAAGTTCCTGAGGTTCCGCTTTCACCTGAGGTACCGCTAGTACCTGATTCGCCTGAAGTTCCTGAAGTACCTGATTCGCCTGAAGTTCCTGATGTACCATTCTCTCCAGATGTACCTGATGTTCCGTTTTCGCCTGAGGTACCTGAAGTACCTGATTCGCCTGAAGTTCCTGAGGTACCACTGGTGCCTGATTCGCCTGAAGTTCCTGAGGTACCGCTTTCACCTGATGTACCTGAGGTGCCTGATTCGCCTGAGGTACCGCTAGTGCCTGATTCACCAGATGTACCTGATGTTCCGTTTTCGCCTGAGGTACCTGAAGTACCTGATTCGCCTGAAGTTCCTGAGGTGCCTGATTCGCCTGAGGTACCACTGGTGCCTGATTCGCCTGAAGTTCCTGAGGTGCCACTTTCACCTGATGTTCCTGAAGTACCTGATTCGCCTGAAGTTCCTGAGGTGCCATTCTCTCCAGATGTACCGGATGTTCCGTTTTCGCCTGAAGTTCCTGAGGTGCCACTTTCACCTGATGTTCCTGAAGTACCTGATTCACCTGAGGTACCGCTAGTGCCTGATTCGCCGGAAGTTCCTGATGTGCCACTTTCACCAGATGTACCTGATGTACCTGATGTTCCAGCACCTGAGGTACCTGATGAGCCTACGAATAACCAATTGGCAGTATCTGTAACATCGGATGCATCTGTTAATACGTAAATACCATTATTTGAAGCTGTTGAATCTTCAGCTACAGTAACAGTCATACCATTATAGGCATAAGTATTACCATCAAGTGCAGTCCAATTTGAAGCAACTATTAAGTCTGCTTTAGTTGGTACATTTGCTCTAGCATCAAATGGTGCTGCAATTTGTGGTTCAAAATTTGCTGATATTCCTAAGGATCCTTTATCTCTTGCCATGTTTTTATACTGTAAATCTTAATTGTCTTGCACCTATCGTAGAACCGTTGTAAGCATATTTAGTGTAGTTAACACTATTACCCTGTATAGTTTGCGTTGTTGCACTTGTAGTAAATGAGGATAATGAAATAGAATCCCAAGTCCCACTTAAAGTATTAAATTGTTGTAATCCTGTTATCGTAGACCAAGCATCTGGAATATCAATAGTTTGTTTATCTCCATTTCCTGTTTCTGCTACCATTGATACTTGAATATAAGTAGTCATTACTTGTAACGATTGTTTCGTTAGGGTACCAATGGCTGAAGTCGTAGCGAATGCGGGGTATACACCTGTTATAGTTCGTGTAATAACACCCGTAGTTCCCGCGGGCAATGGGCTATTATAGTCATTATCTTTACTCGTTTTAGGTTGAGGTCCAGCATCATATGAAACTGCCCCTGTCCATGAATTAGACCCTTGAAGTACAGTATAACTAGTAACTAATTCTGTATCTGTTAAACTGGTGCTTGCGTTGTTTGAAGTGCCTGTTCCTGTGTAAACATAAGTATTAGGATCACCACTTCTAAAAGGGGTTGCTGATGTATATTGTGGGTTAATAGAGCCTTTACTAAAGGTAGCACTTAAAGTTATTGTGGTTATTGTTTCACCAATTTCTCTCAAACCAGAAGGTGAGATAGTAAATGTATTTGATGGTGCTGTTAATGTTGGGTCTAACTCCGGGTATAACATTAAATCCATCATCTCAGGGAAGGTTTTATTTGAGAATGTAGTACCTGAGGGGATATTTGGATCATCATCACTTGGGAAGTTAATTGGTGTTGGGTCTGAATTTGTGTAAGTTCCACCACTACCACCACCATCTATAGTAACCAATATACCATCTGAACCTGAAGATTCAACTTCAACTCCCGAACCTGTAAAGTTAATTTTATTAGTTGGTTCAGTTAATACTTCTGAACCTGTGTAAAATGAGGTTAGTGTATCATTTTTTATGTCTACTAATACCCCTTCTGAGCCTGATGTTGTTACTTCAACACCTGAACCTGAGAAGTTAATATTTTGAGTATTAACTAAAACATTAGAACCAGTGTAGTAAATATCAGTTAGGGTTTGATCATCTAAATAATCATTAATTAAAATTTGGTATCCTGCTACTTCACCACCATTATATATATCATTTAAACCTGTAATGTCTTTAGAAAATATAGGGGCTAAAGATTCTGTAGGTGTTACAGATACAATAGGGAGTTTTTGTCCTGATCCTTTATATAAAGGATAACCATTTTCAGCTTGGGAACCTGATTCACCCCAATTTATAAAGAAAGAAATTGCTGCTGTTGATGGGTCTCTAAATACAACATCTGTAATATCGTATTTATTAAAAATCCCTTTATATGGATTACCATTACTACGGGCGGCAACACCTAAAATTGTATATTGAGGAGTAGAACCATTAAAATCAGCATCATTACTACCTGTAATGGAATTTACTGTTAAATCAGTATTAGGATCATAAAAAGAAGCACTTGGGATATAATAATTTCCTCCTGTTAAATCTACGGGAAAAATTGCCCCTGTGGATGTAGAGGTGGACGTAATAGGGTCACCATTTAAATCGGTTACTGTAACTGTAGTACCTGTAATGTCTGAAATTAAAACGTTTTGCCCAAATTTTGATTGAACATCTCTAAGTACTTGACCTACTTTTAGTAAGGAAATATCATATGTAGCATTAAATGCTACTACATTAGTAATTTGATTGCTACCATTAGTAGTATCACCTTTGATAATAGTAAGTTGAGTATCTACAGGAGAGAATGAGCTTATTTTTCCGTAAAAGGGTTGATCTGCCATTGTTATGTAATTGTATTACGTTTAATAATACTGTTCTTCGTTTTCTAAACAGGATTTATTATAAATATTAAAAAAAGCCCCCCAAATGGAGGGCTTTTGTAAATAATTTTATTTTTTTTTAGAATTGGTAACAAATAAGACTTCGAGCAAAACTTGGAACACCAGTTGTGAGTGTTACTATATTAAAACTTGTATCACTTACCCCACTAATAGTTGGAGTTGTTGATCCTAAATAATCACCACTATTATCATAAACATAAACCCAAGGGGCAACTTGATTTATATAGGTACTATTACCACCCGCTCCATTAGTAATACCTTGAGGTAATGTTAAATCATAGGAAGTTGCAATTTTATTAACTGATGGTGAAATTTTAATTGATGAAATTTGAATACTACCTGCACTTGGAGCTGCAATAGTAGCAGTATCATCATCGATTGAAGAAACTTTAGCTGCTGGTATATAAGCACCTGCTGTACCACTTGAATCTCCTGAGTTAACAGCGTTTGTAATATCAAAAGCATTTGTAGATACATTACTAATAACACCATAAACATAATCAGTAGCACCCATATTTCTTACTACCACATAATCACCAGTTGTTAAACCATGAGCAGTAGATGTAATTGTAATAGTAGTACCTGAACGTGACCAAGTTAAACCTGCATACAAAGTACCTGTGCTTTTGATTTCAGCATATTGAGAAGAATTTATAGCAACATATCTAATTTCATTATTATATACAGTAGAGATACCACCTCCACCGCCACCTCCGGTGATTGCTACTTCAGCTGTAGTACCATTTGAGGTTACGGTTGCACCTGTAGTAAAATCAATAGTAGTTACGTTACTAACAGTTGTTACTCCATCTGTTACATCAACAGCAGCTCCAACACCTGATGTACCTGAAGTACCTGGAGCACCTGGGTCACCTTGAGGTCCCTGTTCGCCTGAAGTACCTGAGGTACCTGAAGTTCCTGGGAGACCTTGTTCGCCTGAGGTACCTGAAGTACCGGGGTCACCTTGAAGTCCTGAGGTACCTGAAGTACCTGGGTCACCTTGAAGTCCTGAGGTACCTGAAGTACCTGGGTCACCTTGAAGTCCTGAGGTACCTGAAGTACCTGGGTCACCTTGAAGTCCTGAGGTACCTGAAGTACCTGATGTACCTGGGGCACCTGCTAAACCTGAAGTTCCTGAAGTTCCTGATGTACCAACACCGGATGTACCTGATGTACCTGAAGTTGCTCCTCCTCCGCCGGTTTGGTCTACCCATTGTGTATTATAATCTGTACCATCTATTTTGGCTAATACTTGATTAGCATTACCACCCGTAGGTATCCCTATACCTGAAGTACCACTTGTTCCTTCACCTGAAGTACCTGATGTACCGGATGTACCAGGAGCACCTGCTAAACCTGATGTACCGGATGTACCAGGAGCACCTGCTAAACCTGAAGTACCTGAAGTACCGGGAGCACCTGCTAAACCTGAAGTACCTGAAGTACCGGGAGCACCTGCTAAACCTGAAGTACCTGAAGTACCTGAAGTACCGGGAGCACCTGCTAAACCTGAAGTTCCTGAAGTACCGGGAGCACCTGCTAAACCTGAAGTACCTGAAGTACCTGAAGTACCAGCTGTACCAGCTGTACCACCTCCACCTCCAGTATCTACAGGAGCAGTAGTTCCATCTGTAAATTTATAATATAATTTTCCTGAGTCAGCGGTGTTAGCAAAAATAGCAACAACTCCATTTTCTGGAGATGATACACCTGCTGCGCCTGATTTTGAGAGATTAATTTGAGCCACTTGTACGTACGTTTATGTATAAATATTATATTTTTTCCTTAAATTACAGTTATATCTGCAAAGGTTGATGGTTCCCCAATCTCGAATATACCGGCCACATTTATAGTTCCCTGGTTAGTATATTCGTTTTCTACTCTTAATAGACCATGTGAATAAGCTACTGCACCACCAATGTCTACTCCTATACCTGATCTAATGTTAATTATACCAGCATTATAAACATCAAAAGCATAGCTGTTGATATTAGTAATAACAGTTTTAGTCTCCCCAGCAAATACTACTCTAGGGAAAGCCGCACCTACAGCTTGATTTGCTGTAGAATCATACGATGATACTGATACGTTATCTAAAAATCTTACGTTACTCATCTGTGTTTATTCTTTTTCTTGTATTAACATTTTCAGCTAATCTATCTCTTGGAGCTCCAGCACCTCCTACAGGTGGGGCAACTTGAGGGTTAGATTCAAATACTTCTGGGTTAGAAGTAGTTTCCATTGAGAAAATAATTTTTGATTTTGAATTAAATTTCTTAACTGAAGCTAAATCTTTTTGGATTATATCCGGTATTATATACCCATACATATTAATAGTAAAATTACTCCTAACAACTCTTTCTTGTCCATCTGATAGTTGGTTAGCATTTGTAAAACCATCGATCATTGCTTTAAATTTAAAGCGCTCAGGATCACCCCAATATGAATCGGAAGCGTAATTAATTGCCTCAACTATTTTATTTAGTTGGTCCATGTAATATGTTTGAACTATAACGCTATATTGTAAATTAACATAGTCTGGGACTACGTTTGCGATAAATTGTTTAGTTTGTACCCTATTATTTAATACATTAAAGTTAGAGTAGAAATTTTTATCGTTATATGTTTTTTGCCATGAAGTATATAGGTTAGGAAAATTAGCATCTAATTTATTTGCTATACTTCTATTTTTAGTTATTGAATCCCTTTTAACAGCAATAATAGGCATCATAATAGCACCATTTTTATCTCTATAAAAACCATCTTTTTGGTATGATTTCCACCTTTCGGGGTTTCCATAGATAACAGGTACTGCTATACGCTCGTCGTTCTGGGATACAAAAGGTTTGATTACATTATTAAAGTAATAAAATACAGATTCATCTATATCTTCTAAACCTACAGAGAATTGTTTATAACTGTCTCCTTTACGAGACATTTGTTCTGAACGGTTAAAGGGAATACCAGCCTGATTAATATCAGGATCAACTGAGTATTTATTAGGACCATTAGGGTTACCCATAGTAGAATCAAACGGGGTAATTAGACCTTCGCTTATCTCTCTCTGTGATTTTGGTACTGGTTTTCTATTATTTTTAGCCATTAAAATCTTTCTTTAAATGGGGATAATGCTAATTTATCTGCTGGTACATAATGTGTGTTACATATAATTGAAATACTGGAACCGAAATTAGCTAAATCTGTTTCATTTAAAGCATTATTTCCATTTGAATCTAATTCGGGGTATGAAGGATTTTTACCTACAAAATATTGGTTAGCGTTTGTAGTATCTACTTCATAATATCCCTGATTGTATAGTATAATATCCCCTACTTCAGGAACCAAATTAGCTCCATATACACTATTAAACTGCCAATCTTTATTAAAGTCTTTATTACGATCTAATAAATCATCTCTAAAAAATTTAAATGTAATCCCCCATGTAAAATTAACACCTAATTCACTTTCAGGATATTGTTGATCACTTCTTTCAATTAAACAATTTAATTGAACAGGTGGGTGAAAATATTTACCGCCTGATGCTTCACCATATATGTTTACTTTAGTTTCACCTAAATCAAATTTATAGTAAACACATTGTTGAGAAATAATGTTACCCATTAATTCTCTATTTATGTTTCTAAAGAAACTTATATCTCTTGCTTCTCCGTATAACGCCATTACCCTACGTAGATTACCATTGGTACTTTATCCAATTCACTTTGACGTGCTGTTGATTCAGCATTTCTTCTTTCTAATAAAGATTGACGTGAAGTTTGATCGAAATAATCTCTTAACTTAGTTACTAATGCTTCTTTTTCTGTATTGGCAGAAGCAATTAAGTCTCCTTGATTTAAGCTTACTTCAGCACCTGGAATAGGGACTGATTGGTACTTACCACGAACATATCCTAACATTTCTTTACATAGAGCTAATGTATACTCAAATATCCAACTTCTACCTACAGAGTTAATACTACTATAAATAGGATTATTATATGGGTATTGAGAGATATTATTTACTTGGTTTGAATTAGAGGTTATACTATCAGTGATCCTTTCTTCTTTAATAAGATATTCGAAGTAAAGACACTTTGAATAAGCATCATCGGCATCAGGAATAGGAAATATTCTAAGTTTATTGTTTACTAATTCAAATGAATAGTTTGAGAATAATACATCTCTATACATTTCTACCTGTTGAATAGCTTGCATATCAAAACTTAAAGGCATCATCATAAAGCTATTAGCTCCATATGCTGTATAACCTGCAGTGTCACCAAACATAGCGATTGCAGTACCATTGTAACCCATATCACCTAAGAACATAAATGATGCTGGTAATGGTTGATAGAAAATCCTTTTAATTTCTATACTGCCCGTAATACCTTCAGTCGAAGCCCAAGCCTCTAAATTATAATCTTGAACTGATGCTGTAAGAGGTATCATACCTTTATGGTAATCTACATTACCACCAACACCTGCTTCTGTGCCATATTGTTGGGATAATCTAATAATATCCCCCATATTAGGAGTAATTAAAGTTTCTGAGAAGTCAGCTCCAGCAGCATATGAAAAACCTTCAGCACCTTCTAGTGATAAATAATCTTCACGTTGTTTATAGGCATATAATTCATTCCCATATACAGTTACTGCTTGTTCAAAAGCAGCCCAAAATTGAATATCTTGTAATTCAACATTTTCAATAGGCCACCCCAATCTACGAGCACAAAAGTTTGTTACTTTATTAGCATCAGTTTGGAATTGGGAATCGGTATCGTAAAATCCAAATGGAGTAGGTGAACTACCTGTAGGGTTAGCGTTATACAAAGATAAATAACCCGAGAAATCAGATGAACCGCTATATATTAAAATGTTAGCCATTACAATGTTTTAGTTATAAATATTAAAAAAAAGGGGCTCCAATTGAGAGCCCCTTAAATTAAATATGTTTATTTGATATTAAGGATTAAATATCATTAAGTATCCTGAATTTGGATGAGCAGCACTACTACCTGATATCCATAGAGAGCCTGTTGTTGTAGGTTCTGTTGTGGGTAGAGTTTCCATTGTTATTCCACC
>Ga0208303_1000258_pt1 | contig 22389 bp, 33 predicted proteins | sample CB_VirMetaG_2_FD_184537 | JGI IMG/M metagenome (GOLD analysis project Ga0208303, IMG submission 184537) | Freshwater to marine saline gradient viral communities from Chesapeake Bay - CB_1504_2 Viral MetaG (SPAdes) (version 4) | ecosystem: Environmental > Aquatic > Marine > Coastal | place: USA... | reverse complement strand
AACTCATCACCCAAAGCAATCGCCTCAGACCTGACCAGGTTCCTCAGTTTCATTTCCTCACGATTAGCAGCAACCATAATCAGGTTGTTAGGCGTAATCTCATCCAGTTTCAGTTCCATCATTTCCCCTTCTTCTGTTCCAACAGTTTCCCCTCAACCTGCCAAAAGTCACGCCACGACTCAGGGCGCTCCCTCAACTCAGCCACATACTTATCAGCAACCCGCAACACATTCACATCTTTCCTATCCATGCTCAACCCTTTCCCACAACTTATCGGCTGTAACAATCAATTCAGCAATCATTCCCTCATCCCTTTCCATCATGATCACGTTAGGTTCAAACCACGCCGGAATAAAAGCGCCATCCCGTTCCTCCCGAAGCATCCAAGCAAACACACACACTTCAGCACCAGTCACATGAAGTTGCCATTGCACCTGCCTGCGGTACTGAATAGGGATCCGCGCAGGATTCCATTCTTTGCCAGTAGTTTTGATTTCGCTAATCTGCTTGTGAGCAAGCGACAACCCATCGGGTGTAGCCATATGATGCCGGAACTGCTCGTGACAGATAAGCCAATCGTTAGGCATGATATTCCAGTGCTGCTTCAACTCCATCGAAATTGGGCCCTCCCAGGCGCGACCAAAAGCCATGTAAGGGTTATCCTGCTCCACCCAATCCTCCTGATAGTCGCTAACAGCCTGCTCGAAGCCCCCAGGGCCAGAAGCCGCCTTCGCCACCTGTGTAGCCGTCACACCCTCACGCCTAGCAGACAGCCACCGTTCAGCGCTCACGGCTTTAGAGGCAACAAACTGGTCAATCTGCAACATTGTGCATCTTCTTCCACCGTTCATGGGCCAGCTCATAAGCCTGCTGGATTACTTCCTCTGGAAGGTCACGTTTAGCCACACTAAGGTGCGAATTAGAGTCAGCCCAGATAGCACCGTTATCAGAATAAGCTGCGAGCCAATCATTCATAATCTTGTGCGAAAGTTGATGTGCTTCAATGCTTACCACATTGTCACCAGACATTAGATTTCTCCTTTAGACTTATACTATGAGCAACCAGGGACATTCCTATGGGGAACTTGGACAGGCCATCGTTGATAACGGTGGCGCACCATGCGAGGCTGTGCCGGAGATATTTTTCCCCGAAGATTTCCCCGACAAACAGACCAGAGATTACGCGATCAGAGTTGCCAAAGCTTTGTGTAACGACTGTCCCCTTAGTATTCAATGTTTTGCCTACGCTATCGAAACAAAACAGGCTTATGGGATTTGGGCTGGCACACTGCCATCGGAGCGTTAGCCATCTTCATGGTCATCAGTGAGCTCCACAGCATCCACTAACTGATTTAGGTGAAGGCGTAAGTGTTGCGCCTGTGCTGAGCTGAGGCACAGTGTCCCAGGCTCAGACAGTTGCCAAACATCATCACGCAACCGCACACAAACATCACGCCCATCTCTTGTTACTTCAATCATTTCTGTTCTCCTAACTTGAACCCAGCCCAGAGCATCAGCCCCACGCCAAGCATCACTGAGCCATTCACCCCAATAGTAGGGTTTAGAAGATTAGGCACCAACGCAAACGCAGCACCAGAAGCCATCACAACCCACCACATCAGAGGTTCACCACTAAAAGTGCAACACCTGTCACAAGTGCAACACCGATAAGGCTCCACCCGATAGGGCACATTAGTGACTTCTTGGGCGCACGCAGGTCACGCCTACGCACCTGTATAGCAACATGCTCACTAGCAGGCATAGGAGCTGGTGTGGTTTCGTTATTCCACAACACCAATGCACGCTTCAACAGCACTTCGTTGGTTAGTATCTTCCAACGCTCATTAGGTGTCAGCTTCCCTTTGTGTGCACGATCCCAGGCCACAATCTCCCTGAGCTCATCATCTTGGATTTCCTGTAACTCGATTTCCAGGTTTTTGAAGTACCCCATAATTTCCACCTTTCTTTGGGATAACCATGAGTGTACACACATAGACACAGAAAAGGCAACCATTTAGTTTATCGGCGTGTATAGTGGTGGGCATGACGAATCAAGGAAGCTACGATCTACAAACACTGAGCCTGCCACAACTAGCAGACCTACGAGAATGGCAACTAGAGCGCATCGAAAGAGTCACCATAGAATTACGCAACAGAGTCAAGACTGCCTACGCTGATGGTGCTGAAGTGAAAGCCCTCGCAAAAGAGTGCGGTGTTACCAGAGTCACAATGTACCGCTGGTTAGAGCAATAAAAAGAGGCCCGCAGCTGGTGGGAGCTACGAGCCTCACGAGCATCTCTGCTCAGGTTTTAGTGTATCACTGGCAAGAGTCGCACTGCATTGCTTCCATAGGATCTACCGGGCATGCATAGCCATCTACTTGCTCTATGAGGTCTAGGTCAGCCATTATTCACCAGCCTTGTCATACTGGAGCACCGAGGTGAGCAAAGACATGACACCAGCGAGCGCTGCCACACTTGCAACATTGAGCCAGTCCACATCGAAAATACCGACAGCACCCACGCTCATGGTTGCTAACGCAGTCTGAGCCACAGTTTTGATAGAGCGCTCGCCCGCGTAGGCCCAAAACTTGTTCCACTTATCCATCTAGGTTCTCCTTCTTTGCTTTATCTTCCCACACAGCACCGAAAATATAGCTGGTAAGAATCAGGGTTATCAATGCTACCCCACCAGTGATGAGGTCTGATGTGGCACTGTCATTGTTGAGAAGCACTGCCACTGATCCACTGAGAAGCATGAGAGCTCCCAGCACAAAGGCAGCGAATATGTAACGCCTACGAATTCTCCATGATGGTTTCATGTAATGATGCTCACAATCCAGGGCATTACAGCAGCGACTAGACCGAACCCGCCCACAGCCCAACCCATACGCATTTCAAGTTTCCTAATGCGTGCCTCATGGTCATCAATCTTGTCCTCACTATCAGGCAATGAGTTGGCAATCTTCTCCAGCAAGCGCCCCTGCCGTTGCACCTCTAAATAAATATCCCGCATCGAAACCTTTACTGTTGCTGTGTCTTGAGAATCATCAGCCATTAGATTTTGCCCTCATTCAGTTTGCGTTGCAGGGCACTGATCGTGAGCTTGCCCCATTTCCCATCAGCCTTCACACCAAGCTTGGACTGTACAGCTTTACGAGTGTTAGGCCCGATAATCCCATCAGCTTTCACACCCGCCCACTTCTGCATTGCGGTGTAAGTCATCTTGCCAGGGATACCATCAATGCGCCCTTTATACCCATATTCACGCAGAGCAGTCTGCCATTGCATCCAAGTAGCCTTATCCAACCGCCCAGATACCCTGTTAGAAGCCACAGGAGCCCGCCCAGAAAGATAAAGCTCAGGGTCTACAGTGTTGCCCCATGTCTTAGATTTGCGCACCTCAAAATGGAGATGAGCGCCCGTGCTCGCACCAGTACTCCCCGAGGTATAAATGAAATCCCCAGCCTCAACTCGCTGCCCTTTACGCAACTTAGTGGCCTGAGCACCATGATAATAAAAAGTCCACACAGCACCATGATCAATACCCACAACATGCCCACCACCAGTACGCGAAAACCCAACATGCCCCACAACACCATCACCGGCAGCAGTTACAGGGAATGAACCAGAAACGTCTACGCCCCTGTGAAATGCCTTCTTGTGGGAAATTGGATGCACGCGCCATCCATAGGGCGAGGCTTTGTTGATAGACCTATCCGCAGGCCAAGGCTGTTGTAGTCGCATTACCCAATTCTACCAGCGCGGGTTTCTCAGGATTCTTTAGATATCGCAACGCACAGGGCAAATATGTGTCTGGCACCATTCCCCGCACAACCCTCTGCATTCATGCTCAATGTCACACCAAGCACATTTAGACATCAGCAGGAACCCAGTCCCCAGCATCCTCATCCCACACATAGGCAACGCCATCGGTGGGCATAGGGATAGGTGCTACCCATAGGCAAGTGTCCTCATCGAGCACCCAGGAAGCGAATGGTTGTGGCGGGATGAAAGCATCGCGGGTTTCATCATACGAAAACCCTATTCCCGCATAGTTGAACCGGAGTGCCTTATTCTGGTCATCGGAAGGCAAACCGTCCGTATAGTGCACACCGCCGTGAGTGTTGTAGGAAGTCCGCACGCAAGTCTGACCCCGAAACTCACCGTAGTAAGTTTCCCAGTCGCCTGTTTTTTCATCGTTTCCTGCAATAACCTCTGTCACCGTATTTTGGTCATCAACGAAAGCGTAGTATGCCATTAGAAACTTACCGTATCCGTTCCAGCCGTAAAGCTTGTGATTTTGTAACCGCCAGAGCTTGAAGTTGATGAGCTCAGGCCAACGCCGATTGTCAAGGTTATGGTGTCTGGATATTTCAGAATAACAATCCCTGAGCCACCAGAATTACCGCGTACTTGAGACTCGAAACCCGCACCGCCACCGCCACCGCCACCAGTGTTTACCGTTCCCGCCACCGCAGCTGTCGAAGTCCTTGCTCCCGCACCGCCACCGCCAGTACCGCCGGCTAGAGGTGCCGAACCGTAGGTGTAATAGGTTCCACCTCCACCACCGCCAGCTCTAGTTACCGCTGACCCAGTTATGGAGGATGAGACACCATCACCGCCCGCGTTTGTCCCCACTTGTGAGGCACCCCCACCCCCACCAGAAAGACCCGCAGCGCCCAGCCCGCCATCGTAACCCTGAGCTGTTACGCCCCCGCCGCGCGTATAACCAGCACTGTTTCCGCCACCACCGGAACCACCCGATGATGAGTAAGTTGAATTAGTGACGCCACTGCCTCCAAAGCCACCACCCATTGAAACAACTGAGGAGAAGCGTGAAAGGCTACCGATAACCCCTGGAGTGTTATCCGCAGCGCCACCAGTGCCACCTGCACCCACTGTTACCGTAAAACTACCCGAGGCAAGATACAACGGCTCCTCTGCCGAATAGCCACCTCCAGTGTTTTCGCCAGAAACCGAACACCGGTATCCGCCAGCACCGCCACCGCCTGAAGCTTGAACGTTTCCACTGTTTGATGAGCCACCACCCCCGCCGCCAGCAATAACAAGATAATCGAACATTACGTTGCCAGAGGATAATTCAACCCACTGCGTTGAATCATAAAACTCCACCGTGTCGCTGTCCTTGAGATAGGTGAACTGACCCTCAACAGGAGAAGTAATCGCAGACCCACGCGCAGCTGTCCCCGCGAAAACCAACATCCCTTGCATCAGGTAATCGTTGATCTCATCCTCGTCAAGAGTTTCCCCCGCCACGAACTCTTTAAAACCGCCTGCAGCCATTAGAAATCCTGCCAATCTGAACCATCGTGATAAGTGAGCGTGTCAGTGTCTTTTAAGAAAGCAAACATGCCCTCGCTTGGTGAACTAATCGCGCTACCCCTAGCAGCTGTTCCAGCGAACACCATAATCTGTTGCTCCATCATATAAGTGTTCACTTCAGAAGCGAGAAGCACATTGCCATTCACAAAAGATTTGAACCCTGCACCAGCCAATTCAAACCCCCTAGAAACCGAGAACGCCTGGAGCGCTCCCACCTATTGTACCGAACTCTGAGTCACCGATAACAAATAGTGAAGTCTGCAATGACCCCACACCGATATTCATGATGTGCTCATCAGCGCTAATGTCATGCCCAATAGAAATCACAAGACCATAACGCTCAATAGGATCGCCCACATCATTAGGCGTGAACTTGATTTGAATTACCGAGGCCATGTCTAACGCAAACATGGAAGCTTTCTGAGCGCTCGACAGATTACTCATGTCTATAGCGATTTGTGCAAAACGATACTCAGGCTCATCATAACGACCCACAAGAAAATCAGCATAATCTTCCACCTGTGTGACCGTAGAAAGCAAAGTGTCCACAGAGTTTTCCAAAATCCCATACCTGGTTTGTGACAATGCCCCATTAGCTGTAGCAGTCCCAGCAGGCGAAGTCACTGTTATCTGGTTGAACAGTTGCTCAGTTCCAAACTCAACCTGTGCGGGAGCAAAAGGAATACCTGTGCCATCATCAGCAAACACTGTCACATTGTCAGTAGTAGGTGTGGAAAGCCTATCCTTGAAAGCCACCCGCCCATCTTTATCAATGAAAAACAAACCGCCCTCAGACAGCTCCACCTTCTGCAAATAGGTGAGAGCGTTACCATCAAACACATCAGCGCCCAAAGTTGAAGCACCAGTGTCAATGTTACGATCTGTTAGGGGCCAGTCAATAGTTGCCTGTGATAGTACAGCGTTTACGCGAGCACCAGAGGTTTGCTCCACAGCAGTGCCCACAGTGAGTACCTGCTGCGCTAGGAAGGTGAGAGCATCAGCAGCGTCAAGTGCTGCAATAGATTGCCCTGAAGGGTCATAGCCGAGGTTCCAGTCAGTGACCTTGCCCACATATTGTGCTGTCCCATCAGCGAGCACCCGCACATCACGCCTGGGCACAATGTTGCCGTAGAAAGGTGATGAAGTGTAGAGAGGGTCGAAAGCCCTATCAGTGTTGTTGAGCTCCACACTCAATGAACCCGCATTGAACCTGTCAAGGTCACGATTCTTTCCCCGCGAAATACTAATCCCGCGCACCCTGTCAGTAACATCAGCCCAGGCCACACCACCAATAGTGAACTCTGTAGACCCGATAACACCAGCCACAGGGTCATCAAGGGTGAAGGCTTTGCTCAAACCGAGCTCGACTGTTACTGCCATTAGGCGCTCGCAAACACAGGGCCAGAAGTGCGCTCATACCTCTTGATAGCTGTCACAATCTGCTCACCAAGCTGCTTACCGTTAGCACCCATCCCAGCGTTGACATTGATGTTGTAAACCCGTTTCCCACCAGCGACCCCAGCACCTCCGCCACCCGCAGTACCCAAAGCTCCCACACCCATTGAACTCATTCTCATTGTGGCGTTCATCGCAGGAACAGTGCCAGAAGAAGCAGCCATCATCCCGTTCATGGCCTGCTGAACATCCTTAGTGGAGGACACAATACCTTCAGCCATTCCACGCCCAAGATTTTTACCCATTTCCGCAAACACTTTAGAAGGTGACCTGATACCAAAGAAGTCTTTGATGTCATCCACCACACCGCCAAAGAACCCACTGATTTTCTCTCGCAGCCAAGCACCCATGTCTTTGATACCCTGCCAAAGACCCTTAATTAGGTCACTACCGGCAGCAATAAGTTGTGGTACAGATTCTATAATTGCACCAACAATGGCAGTAATAATTTCGGGAATCGCACCGACAATCGCAACTATTATTTCTGGCAATGCACCAATAAGCGCAACAAACAGCTTCAATCCAGCCTCAATCAACATGGGAAGCGAGTCCAAAACCGCGACCAGAATACTGGTGATAATTTGAGGAATCGCACCGACAATGCCGACAATAATCTCCGGCAATGCTCCCACGATAGCCAAAAACAACTCTATGCCCGCATCGATAAGTAACGGCAAAGCACTCAAAATAGCTCCGATAAGCCCGCCAATGATTTCAGGAAGAACACCCACAATGCCTGTGATTATCTGAGGCAATGCGCCAACAAGAGCAAGGAACAACCTCAGCCCGATGTCTATGATTTCGGGTAGCGCATCAATCAAGAACTCTAATAAGGCATCAATAATTCCAGGCAAAGCCTCCATCAGCATCGGCATAGCGGTTGAAAGCCCGTCAAGCAGCGCAATAATGATAGAAATGCCCGCATAGAGCAAGTCAGGGAGCGCTCCAATCAGCGCATCAATCGCTTTCAACAACCCATCCACCAAAAGCGGAATCAGCATAGGCACAGTATTCAATATGCCATCCGATAACGCGAGAATTGCCTCCACACCAGCCTCAATAAGCATTGGAAGCAAATCTGAAATCGCCTCTGCCATAGAAAGCACAACTTCCGGCAGCACGCTGATTAGGTCGGGTAAGGCTTGCATGATTCCTTGCAACAAGGCTTCTATCAAACCAATACCAGCATCAATAATTGTCGGTATAAGACCAACTATCACTTCAGTAAGGGATTCGATGAGCGGTTGAGCGCTTTCGACCATACTTTGAATTGCCCAGGGCAAAGCGTCAGCGATATTTTCGATGATTGGAACAACATTCTTGATAACAGCGTCAAATGCTTCCACAACATTGACGCCCATCTGTTGAATATCAGCATCAACGTTACCTAAGCCCGCGAGCAGATCGCTTGCAGAAGCCTGCAACATTCCCAGCGAACCAGAAATCGTTTCAGTCGATTCACGAGCAAAGTTTCCCGCATATTGTTGGGTGCGATCCAAGAACATCTGCATCGCCATTTCTGCTTTCTCGGCAGAACTCGCAGTTGCGAAAGAGAAATCGGTCATCCCCTGGCTTGCCGCATAAGCCTCAATCGAGGTCGCGTTCATAGCCACACCAAGGTTATCCATCATGGTGAAGTTGCCCTTAGCGGCTCCCGCAACTGACTCCATCGCCACGCTCATGTCAATACCCATAACAGAAGCCATGTCAGCAGCACGCTGCATAGCTTCTTCTGTCATATCAAGAGCTTTGACCTGCTCAATTCCCGACCCCTGGAACAAAGAACCCATCTTGTTAGCAGTAGCCAGATATTCAGATTGGGATATACCCATGTTTTTGAAGGCCGCCATCGCAGTATCTTGAAGATCGAAAGCATACTTGCCAAATACGGCTTCTGAACCGCCTAGATTTTGCTCTAGTTCACCGAAAGCTTTGACGGAGGAGATAATGAGCCCTGTCGCTGCTGCCCCCGCAGCGATGCTTACCGCGCCAAATGCTTTTGCAGCAGTTGAAGCAACGCTTTTAGAGCTTTCTCCAAAAGCCTTCAGACCATCCTGTGCCTGCCGTAAACCCTTCGGATCAAACTTTGAAACAATAGGAAGATTAATACTCACTTGAGCCTCCGGTTCACCTTGGCTGCGTAACTCTCCAAAATACCCACCGCAATTCTTGTAACCTCGGCCTGCTTCTCCTTGAACTCAGGAATAACAAAACGGCCCAAGCCATTCTTTACTGTGAAGCCAGCAGTGTTAAGACCCTTTATCATGTTGCGCCCGCGCTGAGTCAAGCCACCCTTGTCTTTTCCAATGTTCGCACTACCCGCGAGTTCCAAAATAGACAATCCCGCGTTAGGTCTACGGTCATTGAATTGGATAGACACAACAGGAAAAGTTCCAGGTTTCTTCGCGCGCTTAGCAAATGGAGTCTTCACAACCATCCGAGGCTTTCGCCAAATATACGGGGATTCACCTTTTGTCGAAGAAAAACCGCTCAAAGGTGCAGGGCCTGGAATCTTCGACAATAGATTTTTGCCAACAGGTTGTAGGTCGCGCTTCATCTCCGCCACAAGCTCTTTGCGAAGGCTAGGTTCTAGAGCTTTCAGCTCTTTCAAAACAACCTGAAGATTCTCGGCACTAACAACAAACCCAGGAAGACCGCCAGCTTTGATTTGTTGCGCCATAATACCTCTATTCTACCGGCGACCACGCTTGCCACCCTGGGCCTGAGAGCGCGCAACAATATAGCGAGCCATAGTCCACAACATTCGCGGCTCAAGCTGTATCAGCTCACGAGGGCTAATCCCAGTTTCAACAGCGAGAGCTGCAATCTCCCAATGGAGGCTAGATTCTCCTAGCCCCTCTATTTTTTTGGTGAAGCCTCAGACACCATAGAAACAGACTCAACCCACTTGTCGAACCCTTCAGTGGTCAGTTTTGTGCGGTGAAGCACACTCCAGGCCATGAAGAACAAGTGGGTGAGTCTGATTTCTTTTTCAAGGCGTGCCACACTCAAATTGAAGTGTGTTTCAAAAGCAATCAGGTCTGCAGCAATAGCGACAACCTCGGCGGAAGTACCGTCAAGGAAATCGACTCGTAGGTTTATTGGATTCATTGTTTACGCAGTGCCTCTGGTGATTGTTCCGTTAGCCAAGGGCCAGGAAACTGACAGTGTGGCTAAATCCCCAATCGAGGAGCTGTAGGGGCTGTACTCGGTGCACAAAAAGACCCCAGAATATGAGGGATTTGTACTCGACACGACAGAACCAGCAGGGATAACAGTCACAGTTGCCTGCGATCCCAGAAGCGGGAACAATGTAGCATCCACAGCAGCAGCGCCGAAGTCCTGGTGGAAGTCAAGCGAAACCGAAGCATCCTTTAGGCCAGCAATACGCTGAACAAAGGTGTTGCCAAAGGCAGTGACTTCCTGCTCGGCTGCACTGATATCCATCGTAACTGCGGCAATAGCAGAGCTGAAGTCAACGCCGTTGATTTTGATGTTGTAGTTAGTAGCGACAAACTTTGCCACAGTTTTCTCCTTATTGTGCGAACACACTCACAGCGAAATCCGCTGAAAGATAAGTTATATCTCCTATTGTAACGGAGGTGATGTCTGTCATCTCCGTAACCCTTGTGTCGTAGGCATAACCGTCAAGGGTCCTATCTACCTCCACAGCGCTTTTCAAAGAGCCTGTGCCTGTAGAGATAAGCGCATCCATGTTTCGTTGCGCGGAGCTGGTAGCAATCCTGCCAAAAATGACAGTAACAATAAAACTGTATTCTGCCATTCCCTGACCAAAAGCCTGATCGTAAGAAACAGACCTTAGTTGCACCACAGCAGCAGGCATTGCAGGGTTATCTGGAATGTCAGCATAAGTGCGAATCCCAGAAATTGTGCCCAGGTTGTCAGCTAGGGCCGTGCGCATCCCATTGATGCTCACCCCATCCTCACTTTGCGGTAAGGCGAAACGAGGCGCTCCACATCGGGATCTAGCCTTCCGATTCTGACCACTCCAACGTCTGAGAAGCCCAAGACACCAGTAGGACTTTCATAGCGCTTGTACGCCCTGAGAGCGGAAAGGATTGTTGCTTGCCTAATAGCAATAGGAATGGAAGCGAAACCAAATACACCAGTGACCTGTACGCTCGCCTGATCTGCATCAACATTGCGAGGCTCATACACGGGCCAGAGAAACTGTCCTATAGCCCGAATCCTTGTCGCGGGTGTGTCAATCCCACCGGCTAGCCCATTCAGAGGCTCCAGCTGATAATCGGTTCCGGCCCAAGTCTGGTCGAAGGTGCCGTCACCGTTGCTATCTGACTTGATGTTTGTGACAGAGATAATGTCATCGGTTTGTACAACGAAAGAATCTTGGGGGACATACACGCGGGAAATTGCGGTACCACCTGATGAATAAAACACGCGCTCGCAATAAGCATCAATGTCGCGCGAGCTGGATTCAATCGAAATCTCTAATAACGTATCGTCAATGCTATCTGTGATGCGAGCTGCCGCTTTTATATCCGCCAGCGAACAGTAAGGGTTGGTCATTGCCATGAAAAGCCTCCAGATTCCATTCTACCGGTTGGCCTCCCAGCCGTTCAGTCTGCGGCGCTCCACAGACCAACCGCCAGCAGTGAAATCGTTAGTCGAACATTTGTTCGCATAATAGTCGCGGTTGTTCAAAAATGTGTCTGAGTTCCTTCTCACAAAATGTGAATCAGACCTCAGCGTGGAACTGTTGTCATGCGCAACATCCATATCAATTTTCCGAACAGTCACACCTGCATGGTCAGCCCTGCGCTCAAGATCGTTATCTTCAAAATATGCTGGAAAAAATCCTTCGTCAGCCAAACCCACCCTCTGAATGGCCTTGTAGCCGAGCGAAAAGACCTGCCAGAAAGGTGCCAGCCCGCAAAGGGTTATATCCTCGCTACGGGCCTCTGAGAGCCTCTCAAGGGCACCTGGGCCAAACACCACATCGTTGGAGGCAAAAAACCAGCGATTATCGTACGGAAACGATTTGATGCCCAGATTCCATGACGCCGCAACCCCAAGATTTGCAGGCATAGGCAAATAAGTAGTCATCTCGACCACATCGGGGACATCAACATCAATATCTTCCAGCACAGCGCTCGCACCGTTGTCAATGATTAGCAAATGCTTGATTGGGTAGTCGATGCTGGCAATCATGCGCTCTAGCAGGTCATAACGGTTCAGCACCGGCACGATCAGGTTCTCAAGCATCACACCCCACCAAAAGTGTGCCCCTCGAGGTTCAAGTTGATGAAGGGATTGAGTGAATAGGTTGTTACGCCATATTCCTGCTGCAGATAATCCTTCATCAGCTTATGGTGCCTGTTGTACAGCTCCCAGAGTTTGTGACCATCAGGGTAGCCCTTCACCCTATGCTCACCATCAAGAGTGCCACAGTCTGCGCCCGCGAGCATTAGGTGAGAAGCACCCAGGTGTGCTGCTAAGTGCATTGCGCCATGCAAGCTGCTAGAACCGTATGCGAGCGTTCCAGTCCCAGGTTTGTGTGATGTTAGCGGATTCCAGTTAGATCCAGGTGGCTGATAGTTGTCCAATTCCACCAGGCAAAGATTGTTAGGCTTCTCGCCCTGCCAAGCCTGTTGACTCACAGTGTCGCAACCCAAAGTGACAACCGTTCCAGAGTGCTCCATCATTTTCTGCGAAACAGAATGATAATGACTAAACATGTACTCAGGTGTTACCCCGATAGTGTTTGCACTGAAGTTAGTACTCACCACAGTCTTATCGGCAAAGAAACTCGGATCAATAAAGTTCAGTGATGGGCCGGAGCCAAGCACCCAAATAGTTTCACCCTCATGCCTGCCGCGCAGTTCCTCAAGGAGCACCGAAGTATCCTCTCAAAAAAGGCATCCAATACTTGTCAAAGACCTTCGGAATGTCGAAGTCCAGGGCAAAGTTGCGAGCAGTCGCAGAATATCCGCGCTCAGCGTTGTACGCCTGCTCCAAAGCTGCAACAATCGAACCAATCTGAGGAATCTGAAAAAAGGCTTTTTGCGGTTCATCCCAAAATGCGGAGCCCTCGCATAACCAGCCATCATCAGACACTAGATCTAGTGTTGCGGCCCACCCTGAACCAATAATCCTTGTGCCACAGGCCTGTGCCTCCATAGTGGGCACACCGAAGCCTTCTCCATATGAGGTTGCTAAAAGCACATCAAAAGCTGTGTACAGCGCTGCTAACTCCTCACGCGAATAACCAGTGCGCAACTTATCACTATTGGCAATAGTCACAGAATCCGGTTTTACACCCGAAGCTTTCAATAATACTTTCAAATCAAACCCGCCGGTGCTCGGTGACGGGTCAGCATGAATATACAAGTGAGAGTTAGGGAACTTTTCATGAAACATGGCAAACGACAGCAGATTTTCGCCATAAGCCTTGCGATGGATAATCCCATTAGCCTTATTCGCTGCCACCATACCCACCAGGAACGTATCCTCCGGAATACCCATAAACTCTCGCGTGGGAACCTTCTCCCCATCACCCCTATCAATCTTCAGTGTCTTCTGATAGACCTTTGTGTCGATAGCGTGAGGGACATAAGTGCTATCAATACCAACAGCCTCCATTTGTCGTTGCCCAAACGGTGACATCGCAACAGGAGTCACATTGTCGCGCTTCAGAAAAGAAGCAACCATTGGAGGCATCGTCACATGATCCAGAGGCACCCACGAAATGACAGGGATGTCATCCTTCCATGCGTTGTAAACCCACACATCATAAAGAGTCATGATTGCGCCAGGAACACCAGGATGTTGGGCGCTGAAATGATTGAACCAAGGAGTAAACACATCCGCCGAATAAGGTGTCACACCGCGCGGATAGTGCGCCGCATCGCCATGTTTTGTCTTATAGGTAGACATTCCACCCTCAAGACCATAGTTAGACAAAATGGCGGTCTTGATACCATGCTGGACCAAACTGTTGACCAAGTGTTCCGCCTGCTGTCCATACCCCGTTGGCGCTCCAGGAGAGTTCGATGCTAAAGCAATAAGACCATTTAGTTTCTCTGTAGACATGCCCCCATAATAGCGAAAACCCCCGCTGTGAAACCTACAACACAGCGAGGGCTTTCAGCCTATGAACTTAGACCTTATGCAAGAGCCAAGTACTTGATGTGGGCTGCGCCATTAGCAACGCCAGCACCAATGCGATAAACGAAGCGGTAACCTGTGACATCGTTGGCGAAGTAAGCGTCAGTCGAAACAGACACCTCGAGGCCAGTCGTAGCAACCTTCACAGAAGGCCAGTGTCCGAACAACACTGCCTTTGCGCCGGTAGCAATGTCAGCCACAGCAGGGTTCTCGTAGATTGGCATTCCAAGGATAGTATCGGGCCCACCGACAACTGGATTCAGTACATATGATCCATTTCCATCCTTCAAACGCCGGATTGCACCAACAGTCGAAGTGTTAGCCATGTAGCCAGCACCAGGCAGCATGCGTGCCATTCCGTCAACCGAGTAGGCCAGCGAAATGAGGTCATCGGCGGTGAAGGCGTTAGTGGTTCCAGCGGTAACACCAGAGCCAGCAACAGCGGTAACAGCAGTGTGGATCAGCGCATTTGCGCGGGTTCCGATTGCGATACCGGCCTGCTCGCTAAGGTTAGCCTCTACGTCAAAACCGGCATCCATTACCAACTCGTTGCTCAACTGGCTGATGAAAGCCTGCTTAGCTGGGTTGATAAGAATGGAGGTATAAGTTGGGTTAGATTCGGAAATTGCCGAACCTTCAGTGGTTTCAGAAGCAGTGCTGTAACCCGACATAACGGGGATACGCAAATCTGCACCGTTGTCCCTGGTGAATACCTCAGAAGTTTCAAGGTAAGGGCCAACAAGCTTAGCCAGCGCATAAACGCGGTCAAGGAAGTTGACAGGAACAGTGTTAGCCGAAGCAACAAGTGCGCGGCTTTCAGAAGCAGCGAAAGTGTGCGAACGAATCTCACCACGAGCCATTGAGCGGAATACTTCAACATCTCCGCGAGCTTCTTCAATAACTTCAAAACCGCGAGAAGCCAAAGCAACTTCAGCTGCTCGTTCTTCGTTCTTGGAAGCTGTTTCAATGCTGCGTGCGGCAGAATCAATATCAGCTTCAATGCGGTCAATTTTTTGTAGCTCAGCAGCATCAAGGCCACGACCCTCAGATTCAGCACCGTCAATGACTTCGCGGATCTGCATGGTCAGGTTTGCCTTAAGCTCCTGCTGGCGCTTAACAAACTCGGACATTTATTTCTCCTTATTGGAATGACTATGAAATCGCAACCGCGTTGACGCAGAATTACTCACCGTAGAGTTGACTCACACCGGATACTTCTATTGTAAACCGTCACTTGTAATCAGTTGAGGCAAAAGAAAACCCCCGCCGAAGCGAGGGCTCTCTTTGAGAAGGACTTAGGCGAATGTTGCCTTGAGCCCATTCAGATCCTTAGCGAAGGAACCGAACCACTCAGGTACAGGCTGGTAGCAACCCTTGCACCCTACATAGTCTGCGATGCCAGAGGCAGCTGCCTCACAGCACTGAGTCAGAGGGTAGACACCAGGGAAGATTCCCTCAGCATCAAGCTCGACAGTCACGACACCGTGATCTGGGTGAATAACAGAGGTACGAAGTAGCAAGTCCATGATGGACTCCTTTCCGCTGGTAGTTCCAGCTGTGGGGGTTGAGTTGGTGAGCATATCTAAAGTGTATACCAGTAGACACAGATAACGCAACCCCAAACACAAACAAATTAGAAAAGAAAAACCCCCACCAGAGAAAGGGAATACCTGGCAGGGGAAAACCCGTTTTAGCGCTTCTCAGAAGCTTTCAGCACACGGATTTCTTTCGTTGGCTCGTCATCGAGCGCAACAATCGCGCGTGACCATTCCTCGGCAAGCTCCTTGATAATCCCAGACTCAGGATTACCCGCAACCTTCAAAATGGTGCGCTTGATTTCTTCTTTAGTAGCCATTAGCTTCCCATCAGTATTTGTAGTTTTTTCTTCTTCAACGCAAGCATCTCCAACCCGCTTTCTAACCCTGCATCTTTAGCTTCAGGTTCCGGAGCCAGCTCATTGATCACAGACTGCAACAATGTGCGGTCATCAGAAGTAATGTCCTCGCCGTTCTCAATCTTCAACAAAGCGTCAGCTAAAGAATCTGCATCCACCTGCGCACGCTTGGCAACCTTATCCAAACCGCGAACGGTAGCAGTCCCCGCAGTTTCAGGATACGCAGGGAAAGCAACTAACGAAACTTCATGCAACCGCACTGACTTCAGTACGCGCTCGGTTCCTTCACCGTTCCACTGATCCCCGCCACGAGCAGGCATAGAGAAACCAAAAGAAAAAGCTGAAATATCGCCACGCGCAACTAACTCCCGAGCGTCACGCCCATGCGAAGTGTTTGGCAAAATGGCTGACACTCGCAACCCGCGATCATCCTCGGTCAGTGTGAGAGTGCCACTTCTAGTGCTCCCGAGGACTGCGCCACTGTCATGATTCCACAACATTTTGATGTCGTTGCGGGCACGCAGGGAAGCGCGGAAAGCACCAGGCTGAATAGTTTCAGTAAATCCGCCCAGGTTCTCAGAACGAGAGTTGAAAAGCGCCGCGTACCCTTCAAGGTGCATACCGGCAGCATCCTCGCGTACCTCAAAACCATCAACCTCAAAAATGCGAGTTTCCATCTTGCTCAATGCTTGCCCCTTAGCTCGGCCTTCATTCTCTGCCTCTATTCTACCAATCACACCATCCGCGTAATCTAAAGCTCGTTGTGCTGACCGTTTTGAACTACCGCCACCCCATAAAGCAATCGCAACAACACCGGCACTGGGGAATCCAGGGTCACTAGGAGAAGCAGCGGGCGCATCTAAATCAACTAAATGTCTTGCAATGAAAGCGCGAACTCTCACCCATTTATCAGCGGTCATATTGCCGTCAGCCATCGCGCGAGCCTCCGACACCGTTGCTGGCGTCAAACCGTCACCGGATAGTCCAGCCTCATGCCACGCCAAGCCTCTACGGGCACTAGCGCGCATATATGCTGGTGGAGTCAAATCAACCTGTCGAATCTCCCGCTGATCGGCAACATCTGGCACCTCATCAGTGTCCAAAGCGGTAATGCCAAGCGCCCTGAACCGTTCCCTGTTATCAGGGTCATTATCGATAGCTACCATCACGTTGTAAGTTTCCAAAAGCCTGACAGCTTCACCCTCTTTGAAATCGGCGGAATCCAGGTCAGCATCAGGCTTCATAATCAGCTGGTCATAGTCCACACCAGCAGCCTCAAGCTCATCAAGTGTTGTCGAGCGATCAGTTTCAACGCGAGCAGTGAGCACAATAATCTCAGTGTCATCAAAACTGTCCAAATAGCGCACCAGGCGCTCATTCACACCATCATTGAAAAGCAACGTGCCATCAATATCCACAATGACGGCAGGAGGCCCAGAGTCAAGGCGTTGCTCAGACCGTTCCCCCTCGAACGTGCTGTCCTCAGCTAAAGCAACCGCCACACCCTGATCAATAGCATCCTGTTTCGTGGCATGGCAAGCAAGCAACTCCCCATCCTCTTTCACGGTAGCCCAACCCTCACACTCAGGGTTCTGGTCAGTAATGTAATACGGCATTAGTCCTGCCTCAAAACAGCGATTTGAACATTCTGGCTTGCCACAGCAGAGAGAGTCTGCCCTTGAATCATTGGCAGGTGTACAGTCTGACCGCCACGCAAACGCAAACCCGAACCCACAGATCCACCCAACCAAACATCATTATTACCATTGAAGTCCTCAACGAAACCCAACTGGTAGAAGATTTTAGTTTCCTGATTCCCCTCATTTACGAAACGCAAAGCATAATCGTTAGATGGTTTCAAAGTGTAAATCTGCCCAGAAGTCTTACCGCCACCGGCAGCCTTCTTATCCGCAGTAATGAACTCCTGTGCAACAACCGTTCCACCAGTGACACTCGTGGCAGCTTTGAACACAGCCGAAACCGTATCCGAAACATTCCTATTCAAATTGTAGGCAGGAATCGCGGCACCAGTTGTGACCACTGTTGCCCCCTCAATTAGATAAGTAGAAACATTCTCAACCGTTGAAGTAGTTTCAAAATAGTCCACCTGTAAGCCACCAGCCCCAGTAGCCACAGCAAAATTGACTGTCCCAAGAGCAGAAATCGTAAATGTTTGAAACACAAAATACTGATGACCGTCACGCGCATAATCAAGTGTGTCCGATGACGGTTCCTGATTCTGAATAATCACATATTGTGCATCAGCAGACATCCCCACAATAGTTGTGGTCGCTGTTCCAACAGTCATCCCATAAGAATTGATTGCCTCAGAAGCCATTACTGCACCTCATCCTTATACACAGCATCAGGGTTCTCAGGATCCACCTGAGCAACGCTCTGCAACTGGGTAGAAGCCAAACCTGTGTGAGTAATTGGGTCAAGGCCGACAGCTGCCAAAGCCTGTGCAGGATCATAACCAGACAGAACAAGAACCTGCGCCATCTTCACTCGCTTCTCATCGGCAATCAGGTCAGCTGCAGCAATGTTCATGTTTGCCAGAGGCACCCGAACCTCAGAAGCGGCAGGGTCAGTAATGTCAGACAAATCTTCCAACCTGCGAACATCGTTGATGGTCAAGAATCCGGCCTGTAATCCAGTGCTGTAAGCGCTCATGCGAGCTTGGAGGTCAGCGCGGGCTAAACCATCTAGGTTGAACTTGATGAAAGCTGTTTCCCCACCAGGGTAACGCGCCATAAGCATAGAGAATGAATCTTCAAGCTTTTGCACAATGGGGCGCAGCGTATGCGTGATGAATTGCAAATTGTTTTGCTCAACCGAGGCGTAAGTTGTTGTCCCAGGAATATTGAGCATGTTAGCTGGCACGTTGAACGCGCGGGCCACATCCTCCACAGCCAGTCTGCGGGCCTCAATACTCTGTGATGAAGCAGGGTCCACCTGTGTCGTTTTGAAGCTTGCACCACCGCTTAGGATGCCTGTGCGGTGCCCTCTGCGCCAGCCCTTATGCTTGATGTCAAAGCCTGTAGCAAGATTCTCGGCCTGTTCAGCAGTCAGGTTGCCAGGAAACTCAATATAACCTGCAAGGTTTGTGCCCTGCCCAAAGAAAGTAGCAGCAAACTTTTCAAGCGCCATAGCCAAACCAAAGTTCTCCTTCAGCGCTTCAACCCTCGACACACCGCGCACAGTCCCAGGGCGCAACACATCAGGGATAAAAAGGATCTGCTCAGAGGTTAGTGGGCGTGACTCACCCTCGACAGTGAAAGTAAGCTCTTGGCGCTTATTACGCTTCACATCCACCGTTTTAGGGTTTAGCACTACAAGGTTTGCAACCGTTCCGTCACGACCAGGCACAATGCGCACAAAAAGGTTGCCATCGAGCAACAAAGACACAATCGCAGAGTTCCAGAAAGCTGTGCGAGGCAAAGCAATGTCAGGCTGTTGCACCCATGCCGGTTTGGGCCGGAATGCGCGCCTCTGACCATCTAAACGAATATAAGAATCGATTGGCAGGGTGCTAATCGTGTCAGCAATCAACGAAACAGCGGAAAAGACTGCGTTGACCTGGAAAACGTTTTTAGAGTCAATGAAAGTGTCTGACAGGTTGCCAAAGTTGATGTCATCGCCAGACTCAAACACGTTCTGGAACGAAATGGCGCGCTGCTCGAACAACTTATTAAGAACCACGAATTACTTCCCTAACGCGAAACCAACAACGACCAAAAAAATGCCACCCACAACTAGACCAACAGGAATGCTGAACATAACCGCACCAGCGGTGATTGCAACCATACCCACAACCTGTAGCACAGTAGACATACCGTTCCTAACCGAAAAACTCGGGGACCACTCGTTCTTCTATCTTACCGGAGGCGCGGTCATGCGCCAGTATCGCCGCCACAGCCGCGTCAATCTTCCTGGGAGAGTTTGGATTCTCTTTCTTGATGTGTGGCCCTGCAGGTGTCAGCTTCACCGCAGTGTTACCGATATGGCGCGAAAACAACGGATCGCCGTCATGTATTAGGTTCCCATCAGCAACCGCATCATAAAACCGAGCACAAGCTTTGATCATGCGCTGTGGGGACTGCGGGAACGCCACAACAGGCAAACCCTTATTCTCTAAAACCTCCATTGAGCGCTGCCATCGGAAAGGGTCACAAGCAATCTCTCGAACTGTGTGCTTTTGACAGAAATCCATGATGGTTTGTTCCACCTCCCCGATGTCCACCCGCCAATCATCCGCATCGTGCTCAATGTCTTTCTCCCAAGCTTTGACCAAAAACAGTTTCACTGGCTCGCCCTCAACTTTGGGAATGACCGCCCCACAGATAACCGAAGCGTCACCATTGTAGGAACCGTCAAAACCAAGAACAATCTCATCTTCAGGTGCAAGAACCACCTCGCCAACACGCTCATCCCACACACCCGCAGGCAACCAAGTTTCCACAGAGCTGACCCACTGGTTGCAACGCTTGATTCTAAACTCTGCTTCTGGTGTCCTACGGATAGCAGACTCAAAATCTGATTCTGCGCTCAGATCGCCGAAGCCAGGGTTCGCTTCCATCCACGTTTCGCGCAACCTGTGATCACCTTCTGACTCCCACCATGCCATGAAGAAACTGTCATCTTTTTCCTCACCGCGAGCCACCTTTTGCCCGTACTGGTACAAAGAGTAAGCGATTGAATCTTTACCGGTACGGTCTGAACGCACACCAGCAGTGGTGATGCCAATCATAGTTGCGAGCTTTCCACGCGAACCCATTGCGAGCGAGAAAACATCCCAAAGGGTTCTGTCAGCCTGGGCGTGAACTTCATCAAAAATTACGCAGGTGGGACTGTATCCTTCTTTGGAGGCACTGTCAGCCGATAGCACCCGATAAACAGAATTGAACGAGGGCAGCTCAATAGCATCTCGATACAGTTTAGTAATGGCGGAAAGTTCAGGTGACGCCTCCACTGTGCGGCGAGCATCACTAAACACGATGCGAGCCTGTTCTTTCTCGGAAGCAACGCTGTAAACCTCCGCACCTTTAGGGCCAAGGATTAGCGAATACAAACCGATAGCAGAACCAAGCGCACTTTTTCCTGATTTGCGTGGCATGCCCACCAGAGAAACACGGTTACGGAGCCCATCCTCATCCCATGCGAACAAATGTTCGACCAGCGACTTCTGCCAATCCCGCAACACCAACGGAGAACCAGCCTTCCCCGCAACAGAATCTTTCGTGATGCGACCATACGCGCCAATAAACTCTGTCGCAGGTTCCTCAAGTTTTCCCCGAGCAATAGCCTCATCAGGTATAGGAGTCAACCATTTAGGAGGCCAACTATTCACGAGCATCTTCGCGGTTAGCGCGGCGCTCCATCAATTCCTCAAGCTTAGATTTCGCCTTCACCTCGGCAACACCCAAACGACTCCGATCAGTAGGTGTAAACCCAAGCAACCCCAACCCAGACTGAATGAGCCTCTCGGTTTCCAACAACGACATGTTTACCTGCCGGTTAGTAGGATCAGCACTCCACTCCTGCTTCAACACGTCACGCCTATCCAACAACTCACACACAACCTGCAACCAAGCAACATCAGTGCGAGGGCTAACCCACAACTCGCCCTCAGAGAAAACAGAATCCCACAACGCCTGACCAGCCACACCAAGCGGAGCCAACGGTTCCCTGACCCCAGCAAACAGGGTAATAGTAGAGCCATCACTGGGCATAGCACGTTTACCAGGATTACCGAGCAAACGTTTCTGTTCTAAGGGTTTAGGAGGATTAGGCATAACTCTAGGTTAGCAACCCAGTCAGATCTAACTCAGCAAACTGTGCCGAGCGGTAAGCGCGACCCGTCACCGTTAGATAACGCCCATTCGGGTAAACCTCGACCTTCAGCCCGTTTCTCATAAACTTGCGACCAGCATCTAACGCCGCAAACCCCCAAATATGCAAGCCGCGACCAGAAGGAGAAAACTCTACATAAGTTCTTGGCAGTGAAAAAATTAACTCGCGGGCCAGAGTATTAGGGACACCATCAATCACACAATCATCAAGGTCGATGCAGACAACACCATCACCGTTTAACACAAAACCAAGTCCGTCACCATGAGGCGAATTGGCGGCATCCTGATACGTTGACCAACACGCAGGATCAGTGACCGAAGCCCACCAACCACCTACAGCCATCGGGCGCTTTTGCTCGTGACGAATCCACCGGTCACGCTCACGCAACTCCGCAGGGACACCCTCAACAACACGCTTCTGATCTCGATGCGCCTTCACGCGACAACGCCCAGAACAGAACTTCGGTCTGCGACCCCGCGCAGGAATAGCAACCGGACCACCACAAACAATGCATGCATCCATAACGTTAATACTAATGTGTAACGATAAACAAAGCAAGCGCCCTGTGCGCCTGTCTAAGCGCCTAACAAAAACAAGCACGCCTCGGTTGTCGTGGTTTTCCCGCTGTTGTGCTAGCGTGGCACCCATGACCTGCCAGACCCCAAAACTTCTGAACTGCGGGTAGAACAAAAAGGC
>Ga0208303_1000252_pt1 | contig 22668 bp, 22 predicted proteins | sample CB_VirMetaG_2_FD_184537 | JGI IMG/M metagenome (GOLD analysis project Ga0208303, IMG submission 184537) | Freshwater to marine saline gradient viral communities from Chesapeake Bay - CB_1504_2 Viral MetaG (SPAdes) (version 4) | ecosystem: Environmental > Aquatic > Marine > Coastal | place: USA... | reverse complement strand
TACCTTATAGTGAACACACTTATCAACAAGCACCCTATCAAGAGATTGACAAAGAGGCATATGATCTGTTACTATTGAGTATGCCAAAGAATATTGATTGGTCTAAGTTGAGTGAGTATGAAGTAGAAGATAACACCTCTGGTATGCAGACGATGGCCTGTAGTGGTGACACTGGCTGTGAAATCGTGGATATTTAATGGGACGTAAGAAGCCCTTAGAAGGAAAAACTTTCGGTACCCTTACTGTTCTAGGGGTATCGGAGGTTTCAAGGAATGGTCACTACCGATACCGCGTCAGATGTATCTGTGGTAATGAGAAGACTGTACTAGGTACGCACCTTATTGGCGGGAAAACTATCTCTTGTGGATGTAAGAAAGGTGGTCACAAGAATTGGAAAGGTCATGGGACGGTATCATCCACGTACTTTACCTCTGTAAAACGAGGTTCTGAGGGAAGTAAAGGTAGGAAGCCTATAGAATTTAACCTTACTATTGAATTTGCTTCTAACCTCTTAGACAAGGTACAGCGTGGAAACTGTGCACTCTCAGGACTACCAATCAGCATCTATGACAAAACAGCCTCTCTTGACCGCATAGACAGCTCTAAAGGTTATGTCGAAGGCAATGTACAGTGGTTACATAAGGATATAAATATGATGAAAAGAGCTTACTCACAAGAGTACTTTATACACCTCTGCAAACTCGTATCAGGGGATAGCTGCGAGATTGTTGACTTGACGTAACATTAACCCGCTTAGTGTACGTTTGATATAACATTAAGGGTGTCCGAAGAGAACTGTACATTTTGGACACCCAATAAAGGAGACTGAATGAGGGATATTGACGATCACGGAAAGTGTGTGCATTGTGATTTTGATTTAAACGGGGAGAGAATTTACGAGTACCTCTTAAAAAAGTATGAAGGTGACTGTCAGAAGGCATTAGATGTAGCCTCTATGTACGGGGCAGTCCCAGATAGAGGTAGGTTTGGTAAAGAGATCTACGTAAAAAGTTACGATACAGAGGGAAACAAACTACCACCTTACTTTCAATGCCCTGAGTGCGGGGAAAAATGTTATGACATTAACAAAGGAGTTTAACCCAATGTTCACAATAATTAGTAGAAATAATTGCCCATACTGTTTGAAGGCTAAGGAACTTCTCTCAGGTAATGGTATCTTTTATAAGGAGTTTAATATTGAAGAGACAGAACACAAGTGGTTACTCGACCTAGTAAGGAAGGCAGGGGTTAAAACAGTACCTCAAATCTACGATATGTCTGGTCGATATGTTGGTGGATACACAGAACTCAAAGACCTAATTGATAGTCTAGAAGGAAACTCCCCATGAAAGATGTTACAGTTGTAATTACCACAGGTTGTGACTTTTGGTCTATAGATGTTATGAACCCCGAATTTGACAGGGTACTCTACAGCGACTACTGGTCCCATGACGATGAAGAAAGTGGTGTGGGTGGAGAAAGAAATTTCTCTAAACTCTTAGAGTACCTCGGCCACCAAGTAGAAGTACAAGACTCCTATTAATAGTAACCTAGAAGGATAAACAATGTCACGTCAGCAACCCAAGGTTAAGACGGAGCGAGTAGTAACTAAGTTTGATAAGGCTAAAAAGTCTATTGAATTGGTAGCAAAGAACGACAACCAAGACTTCTACATAAAGTCCCTACGGACTAAAGATCAGGTGGTAGTCTTCGGTCCAGCAGGTACAGGTAAAACCTATGTAGTAGCGACAGAAGCAGCCTCTCTGTACCACACTAAAGGTATCAGTCGTATCATCATCACTCGCCCTCATGTAGCTGTGGGTAAAGAGGTGGGGTTCCTTCCCGGTACACTAGAAGAGAAGTGTGCTCCTTGGTCACTACCAGTAATTGATGTACTAGAACGACACTTGGGTAAGGGTGTAGTTGAAACAGGACTAAAGAATGGGAACATTGAGACCGCCCCTCTAGCCCTTATGCGTGGTCGTAGTTTTGATAACTCTTTCGTTATTGTAGATGAAGCACAGAACATTACTCTGCAGGAACTTAAGATGGTATTAACTCGTATTGGTGAAGGTTCTAAGCTAGTTCTTAATGGTGATATCCAACAGTCTGATCTTAAGGAAGGTGATGGGTTGACTAAGATTATCCACTTGATTAAGAAACACTGCCTTGATATTCCTATTGTTGAGTTTGGTATTGATGACATTGTAAGGTCTGGTATTACTAAGGAATGGGTAAAGGTATTTACCTCAGAAGGTATTTGACAAGGGGTATTATTATGTGGTATAATTCACCATGAGTATTTACGACGACATAGACCCCTTTGATATCTTTATGAGTAGCCTAGCTCTTGGTATTGTATCTGGACTTGACATAGAGTCTTTCTGGATTGCTTGTAACTTATCAGAGGATGCAGCCCAATTCGATGTAGCAGTTCTTGCAGCTTGCAAACTTGACGAAATAGTGGAGGAACACAGCAATGATAAAACCTAACTTTGACTTACTCATCGGTGGTCAGGTGGTAAGAAAAGTCTATCTAAACCATGTTACTGGGAAAATCATAGACGAATTAGGTTATGACTACCCTCAACCTAGATCAGACAAATTCTGGAATGACTATACCTTTAAACCTATCTCAGAGAGTGATCAGGAACCAGAAGTGAAAGACAACGTAAACAACCCCTCACACTACGGGCAAGGCTCTATTGAAGCTATCGACTATATTAATGATATGCTTACAGAAGAGGAGTGGATTGGCTACCTTCGTGGCAATATCGCAAAATACATGCACCGCTTCCGATATAAGAATGGAGTAGAAGACTTGGAGAAAGCACAATGGTATCTTAACAAACTAATCGAAACACAAAAGGAAAACGTATGAAACATTTCTTAGCAACTATCTTTTTTATCTTCGTATCTACAACAGCAATGGCAGATAGTAAGCAAGAGAAAGACTGCACAGTACTAGCCAATGAAGTAGTCAAACCACTTGCTGAACAAAGGGATTACGGTATGCCACCTCAACAAGCTATCCAACTAATGATGATGGCTGGTGCTCCCCCAGAGATTGCAGTACGTATTGCAGAGTATATCTACATCCTGCAGGAAGATAATTCACCAGAGGTAGTAGCTGAGGAGTTCTTCAAGGATTGCGTAGGACAGGGAGCATAGATGCCAAGAAAAAAGAACCCTTCGGTCAGTAAGATCGAGATTGAGGAAGAAGCTAAAGAATTTATCAAGGGACGACAAGAAGAAGTTGAACTTGGTAAGATGTTTAGCCTAAGGGAGTTTCATGCAGGCATGGCATTATCAGGGCTACTAGCAAGGAGCAGAGGGGTAGTCCCCATGTCAGAGTTAAAGAGAGAAGCCTATGAGTGGGCTGACTACATGCTAAAAGGATAAAAAAAAAGACCCCCAGAATAAACTGGGAGCCTCTCCTCAACTAGCCCTCAAGTGAAAGCTTGGGGGTTTTTCTTTATCTACGCTTAGTCCACTTACGAGAGTCCAGAGCATCTTTAATAGTCTTCAACTCATAGTAAGAAAGATCAGACAAGTCATCAAACCCTAACTCATCCATAACATTCTTTCTTGTGAGAAGGTTCCCCGTACCTTCAATCTCCATACGAAGTAGGGCTTCTCTATCTCCGGGATCAATATCTCTAGACATAACAGTCTTTACACGTTGGACATTCTTTTTAGCAAATTCATCAAAGATTAGTTTTCTCTCCTCTTCATCACCCTGCCTGAACCTGTCATTCTTTAGAAGAATTTCTGCACTTCTTTCATTTAACTTACTAAAGAGTTCATTGTAGCGGTTCTTGCCTTTAGCATCCTGTATCTGAACACGAGCCTTCCAAGTTGGAATACCCATAAGATTATACACACGGTCAAGACTAGATGGCCTTTGTTCCCTCACAGTAGAGATAAATTTAGTAGCTTGTATGTCAGGTTTACCCTGTGTCCGAGAAAATTTCTGTGGGTAATCCGCAATACCCAGAGACATGATGATCTGATCCATATACTTGAAGGAGTCATTCATCACCTTATTGCCTTGGTTACGATCAGGAAGTTTGTAGTCTTCACCACGAGCAAGGCCTACAGCAGCATTAATTGGGTCCAAGAAACGTGTACCAGCACTGACACTTTGAGACGTAACTTTACCCGCCATAGCAGACAACAACCCTAGTACATCATCACCTTCAGCACCCAGAGCAGCGTCAATAAATTCTACTATGGATTTACCACTAGCATCTACGTTACGTGTAACCTGAGTAAGGAATTGATCACGGATCATAGCAGTGACTTCACCGGGAGGGGCTTCTCCACGCTTCTTGTGTGCAACCAAACGTGCAAGAGCCTTAGCTGCCCCATAAGGGAAGTCATAAGTGCTATCAGTCACTGCACCTGTGTCATCTGGTTTCTGGAAGACAGACAATCCTAGATCAATAGCTCTTTCTTCCTCTGGGACCAAGAAGGCAATACCAGTAGCAGTGACCATAGCCCTTGCTATCAACTCTTCATTAGAAGTGGTGAGGTTGCTCTTCCCTAACACCCTAAGCCCTAAAGACAAACCTGAGTTATCTGCAAAGAAGGCCATAGTGTTGTTGAAGAAACGACCAAAAGGTACAAGCATACCAAGTCCGGGGATTTGACGCATATCCTCAATAAACCCAGCAACCTGACCCACAGGAGTAGGGCCTTTATGAGACTTAGAGAAGATAGTCTTCATCGTGTCGTCAACTGACTTAGCTTCAATAATAGCAAACTCTTTAGTAGCCATTATGGACCTTGCATCTGACTCCCTCATAAACTTACTGTAGCCCTTGCCATAGTGTTTACGGAGGTTCTTATCCATCTGAGTCAGAAATTCAATAGACTTGGTATAACTGTCTTGTGCAGTCACCCCAGTTAGTAGTTGTGCGAAATCAATAAACTCGTCAGTCTTAGAGCCTAAGATAGTCTTGTTCAGATCCATGCCATCTACTACTTTAGAGAGATCCTCCACACCACCGGGATGGACTCTTAGCAACTCTTTCATAGCTCCCGGTCTAGCTTGAGCGTACATTTGGAACTCATCAAAAGTAGTGTTTGCATCAACAGTATTTCTTAGTTTGTAAATGGTATTGTGCCAAACATCTTTCAATCCCTTAACTACCTCTGCTTTTGACTTCTTTCCTACCATCATTTGTGCAGGATTCAAGAGAGCAGCAATGGTAATATCAGAGAAACTATTCATGGTAGAAGCAACACCATAACCTTTGATGTTCAAAGCTGTGGTAGATGGGTTAGTTACCAGCAGACGAATAAGCCTGTTCTGGATACCTTGAATTGTGCCTTCAGGAGCACCCAACCTAGTTGCCAACCAGTTACTACCTTCACCTACAGCCTTCTCTACTTTAGTCCCCCTCACAACCTTATTCCCGTTGATAGTCAAATCAAGGAACTCGCTGAGGGTTACTTTCTCAATATTCTCTCCAAGCATGTGAGAAGTGATACCAGCAGCACGAAACTTCTCCCCCGCCTTAGAGTAACTTTTACGAAACTCTTTAGCAAAATCTTTTTGAGTCATCCCTTTAAATTTACCAAGGTCACCACCAAGGTAAGTCTTAAGGTTGCCCATCATACCTCGAAACTCTTTAGGGTCAGCTTCTTTAATTGTATCAGCCAACCACTTAGTAATCTGGTCGTCCTTATCAACTTTCCTAAAACCATAACCCTGCTCTAGCAAAGACTGAGCCAACCCAGATGTACCATCCTTGTCGTTTCCAAGCAAGAATCTAACCCAAAAGTCTGCACCTATCTCCATCTGATCTTCGGGGTAGTCTTTATTCTTTGGGTAGTTTGTTCTCTTAGGAGATTTAGATTTCTTGCCAGTCTTTACCTTCTTACCAAATTGAAGTTCAGAGAGTCTCACTCCTTTAGGGTCAGTCTTTATAGCCTCTGGTCCAACAGCCGCACCCTTCTTTAGAAGTTTACCACCTGCAGCAATGCCACCCATCATTACAAGAGAGCCAATAGCAGCAATACCAGTATTCATTTGGTAGTACTCGTCCTGTACCATTGTACGAAGCATAGAATCTTGATAAACATAGTCAGCACCAGCAGCAGCTAGTCCATCAAAAGTACCAACAGCCACAATCTCTTTAAGTGCAGTACTATTCAAAACCTTTTTAGTTACACTACCCTTAATAGATTCTTCGAAAGCCACTCGTTTAGCTAGATCAGCAACTTTCTTAGCTGTAAACTTTGAAGACTCTTCTGCAAAGATTTTCCCTGCAGCCTTAATAGCAAGCTTTTCTGAACCAGTCTTAATCAACTCCTTTTGAAATGATTGTTTGGCTGCAATTTGAGCGGTCTCAGAGACAACCTTAAGACCCCCAGAAGTTACTATTTTACCCACACCAAGACTTAGAAGGTTTACTGGGTCAAACACAACAGACCTGAGAATATCCCCCACTGCACCAGCCTTCTCACGCAGGGTAGTGTCCCCAAAGACCCCTTCCATATTATGGTAGAGTGCATAGGCTTTCTGGGCATTCTTCATGTCCTCACCTTCAGCACCATTAAGGAAGGCCCATTCACTTGCTACACGAACGGTGTTAGTTGAGGCAAAACCACGCATATTATTCAGGTAAAGGTTAATCACCTCATCCTGATCCATTTCGTTAATATGGGTACCCTTACGAGACACCATGTAGTCTTTGATAACCTTGTAGAATGCAGGGTCTTTAAAGTCATTCTCAGAGTAAGACTCTGCATTGACGACAGGAGCACCCTCTTCATCAAAGGTGACAAGAGAATCTACTGGTTCTGACGATAGAGTTCTTTTAGGGGGGCTACTACCCACCATCTTATCAAAGATTTTATCTTCTTCGCTGAGTTCTTCTTCCTCAACCATGGGGAGATCATCAAGTGCAGTTCCCGTATTCCCTTCAGAAGCTGTACCCATCATCTTATCAAAGATTTTATCTTCTTCGCTAAGTTCTTCTGCCAGTGGAGTAACTTCAGTACTTTCTTTTAAGGGGTCACTAGTTATGCCCATCATCTTATCAAAGATTTTATCTTCTTCGCTAAGTTCTTCTTCCACTTTAGTACCTTTCAAACAACCAAGGTCTCTCTGCCTTCAATCTATCAACTCTATCTTGTTTAAGCTTGCCACTATTAATTAGTTTTAAGTAAACTTGGTCTTCCATCCCAGCATCTACAAGGGGTAATGAACTAATAGCAGGAAAATACGGGCTATCCTGTAGTCGTTCTGCTGCTGGTGCTGCAAACATCCTATTTATCTTATAAATTGCTGACTCATCCCCATTGGAAGCAATATTTAACAGTTTCTGCACAGGGTGGTTCTCTCTCTCAAAACCTTCTAGGTGAGATAGACTTTCCATAGCAAGCTCTTGAGCAGTAGTAGTAAACTCCTCTCTTGCTAGTTTAACCTCTTGAGAGGCATACTCATCTTTGAGTGTACCTGCAATCACAACTTGAGACTCAGGTCGGCTTGGTGGAGTTAATCCAGCGATTGCATCCACATATGCTTCTGGGTCAGAGGTATCAATACTTTCAATATCTAGCATTTCAATAATACCCGAATTACCCGGAGAGCCAACTATCGTAATCCCGTTAACAAACTCTTCGGGTGTGTACACCCTATCACTACTATTCCAGATCTCTAACGCCTGTTTTGCCCCATCTGGGTACTGTTCAGCAGTTTTAAGCCATGACTTACCCGCAGGAGTTTCTGCGTAGTCCCCTAGAACGGATCTAAGTGCTGAAGGTGCTAAGGAGTACTCTTCAGCTTTACGTTGCGCTACCAACCTTTGAGCCTCTAACTCAAGAAGTTTTGTAGTCCTAGAATCACCCAACTGCATCTTGTAAAATTCTAGTTTGTCCTTTTTATCTTCAGCCCTCTCAGACTTACGAAGTTCAACCTCTTCTTTACGAGCACCCTCACGTTCTTTCCTTTCGGAAATCTCACCGTAAGCCCTAGCTACACCTTGAAAGAAACCCATCTTATTGACCCCTTGCCATCAAGCCCTTCTTAGGCTCTTCCATCATTACTTCTTCTTCCATTGGCATTTCTTCAGAACCTTCATCCTCGAAGAGATACTCATCGGAACTTTCTTCTATGTCGTCACGATTAAAAGGTTCTGGCTCCATGTCCATACCCTTAAGCATCTTCTTAGCTTTCATTACAGCCCGCATATCATCAGACTTCTTACGATCCTTATCACGAGAGAGACCTTCATCAAACTCAATGTCAAGGGCTTCAGCAGTCTGCTTAATGTATTCATGTACGACAGGAGCAGCTAAGAGTCCAAGATCAATAGAATGGATACCATTAGCTACAGCACTACGCATAAGGCCTTTGACAAGAGTGTACAGGTCAACAGCTTCAAACTCTAGTGCATCCAATACAGCATTCATACGATCCTCATCTTGAAGTCGCATAATGTGCATCTGGATTACTTCTTCTGGATCAACCATCTCTGGTGGGCGTTCCCAAGCATGTGCTTTAGGTGCTCCAGTAAGGGACTCTCCGGGGATTGGTGCGTTCATCGTTCTTATCCTTATTGTGTCCTAGGTGCGTAACCTACACTATTAGCGTAACGTGCAACACGCTCTTTTCTATGCTTTTCTGCAGGACGTAGGAAGTTAGTGACAAAAGCTGCACCAGCCTCTCCAGCAGTCTCAGTAGCAAAGAGTTTATCCTTAGCAGACTTTTCAGCATTATCTAGTTCCCAGAGTAGAAAGTCCAGTTGGTTATCTGTAGACCAATCATCACCGTAACGCTCTTCGAAATCCTCTCGCCTACTACCAGTCAACTGATAATAACCTTTACCTCTTGTACCATGTACGTTAGGTTCTGCCTCTACGATATCCGCTTTAAAGCCAGATTCGTCTTGGAAATTCATCATGATACCCTGTGCGACATGTTCCGGAAAACCCCGTTTAAGTAGGCCTTGGTAGACCTCTTCCTGAGTCTCACCTTCAGACACCTGTGACCTACCTCTAGGACGAACCATAGAAGTTACCTCATCAGAAGTCTCTGCAAGCTCTTCTGGGGTAGGCTCATCTGGACCCAACTCTTTTACTTCTTCTTTCTCAGGTTGCATAGCACGGATAAAACCCATGTACTTACCTTGTACATCTGTATCTTCTACTTCAAGAGGTGTGATATCTGCACGACTACCTAGACCAGACCTACGTTTCCCAGAGGTTGCTTCCTCTACGATAACATCCGCTTGGTTCCTAAGATCATGCAAGTTTTTTTCGTAATTCATCTTTTAATCCTTAACTCCAAAGAGCTTTACCAAAATCAAAGGCTTTGCTGACCAATTGGGTTACCATATACCCCTTAGCTTCATCTTCTGCATTACCTTGTTGCCACTGAGCGAGTTCAAACTGTTTATCAGCCAGTAGCATTTGTACTTCACGATCAAGACTAGACTCAGAAGAGGTAAAGGCAAAGGCCATAAGGTCTCTCTCCCTCTGCCACAATTGTTCTAGTGCTGCACCAGTGAAGGCATTAGCTGTTTTAGCTGCTTCCATATTAGCATCGTTCTGGGTTGCAGTATTAATAGTAGCAATGTTCTGACGCCACTGTGCATTAGACTGAGCAATGACAAGACTATTAGTAGCATTAAACCTGTCACGCATATCTTTCATCTGAGCATTAAACTGTTTAGCTGCGTTCTCTGAGTCTACGTTAGACTTGTTGATTGCATTGATCTGGCTGGCATTAAAGCGAGAAACACTCTCTTCCAAAGATGCAAAGAACTGGTCAGTCTGGTTCTTACTAGAAGCGTTAAATTGCTTTCCAGCATTCTCAGCAGCTTGATCACTAAAGATACCAGCGAACCTTTGCTGTGCCTTAAAGATAACAGTTTGTTGCTCGTTTGTCAAGTTCTGAAGTTCGAACTGAGCAGTAGTACTTGCATCTTGCATGGCGATAGGAAGAGCAGACTCCATTGCAGCTTGTACAATAGCCTGACCAGCCATAGAAGAAGCACCAAGACCACGAGCACTCATCTTAGACATTGCTGCCCGCATAGCACCCGAAGCCCATGGTGGAGTACCATCGTTCTCAAAGTCCTCCATGAGAAGCTCTAGCTGGCCCCGTACAGTGCCTAACTCAGATACGGTACCCTTAGCCGCCTCAAGGTCATTAAGCTCTTGCTGTACCTGATCTGAGACCTTGGTTACGTCTACTGTGTTAGTATCTGTATTTTCTGGGAGGTCTGCAGTAGCAGTGTCAGTGATCAGAGAAGGATCAACAGTGGGAGAACCAGTGACTTGTCCTGTAGCAGGATCAATGATTGTCCCCGGAGTCTCAGTCATCATAGCTACATCAGCAGTAGTTACATTAGCTGAAGGGTCAGCATAAGCATCAGCAACCATCTTCTTCTGAGCATTCAAAAGATCTTGGTTCATCTGGAAGTCTGTGTACTCTACATTCTGCCTTTCAGAACCTTGAGCCATCTTATTAGCAATGTCCTCTAGGGACATATTATTACGAAACTGTTTCATCCAAAACTCTAGGCCAGCCTCGTCTGGATTACGTTGGAACAGCTCTCGGTAGATTCTAGTTATTGAATCCTCAGCGTCTTTAAACTCTCCCTCTTTCTCTGCCACCCAGTCAGTAATAGGTACACCCGAGTCTTCGAATGCTTTAATTTGTTCCTCAGAGGGCAACATACCATACAATTTAAGGTACTGAGAGTTAAAGCCCTCACCAAAGTAGTTTGGATCAGTTAGAAGTTCTTCTCTGACTTGCTCAGGGGTAAAACCATTACGAAGCATCTCCCGAAAAGGTTCCATCTCAACATCGTTTGCAGTGAAACGACCAATAGTGTCCTTAAAAATCTTTTCTACGTTTGTAGTAATCTCGGTTGTGAAATCTTGACCTTCAGCGGTTTCCTTGAAGATCCTCTCCATTTCCTCGGGCTTGAAACCAGCATCTAGTTGTTGTTGCCAGAACTTAGCACCTTCAAGATCAAGTGGTTTATCTGCACCGTAATACTTAGAGTACAGATTGTTCAAAGTGCTGTAGTCAGGAAGGGTAGTGACATCAGATACAGAAGAATAATCGGTAACACTACCTGTAGTTCCACCTGTAGTAGTCTTTGCAGCTTCTGCTTCAAGGTTAGCTTTCAACTGGTCTTCTGTATAACCAGAACCCATCTGCTGCACCCAAAACTTAGCACCTGCATCATCTACTGGACGACCTAAAATATCTTCGTAGAGTTTGTTGATTTTAGTGTAGTTGGGGTCAGTCTTATATGCATCAGGTTGAGTTACACTACCTGTAGTAGTACCTGTAGTAGTACCTGTAGTAGTACCTGTAGTAGTACCTGTAGTAGTACCTGTAGTAGTACCTGTAGTAGTACCTGTAGTAGTACCTGTAGTAGTACCTGTAGTAGTACCTGTAGTAGTACCTGTAGTAGTACCTGTAGTAGTACCTGTAGTAGTACCTGTAGTAGTACCAGGGAGTACTGTTTGTACCCCTGCCGTTCCAGTGTTTGTACTAGTAGATCCTGTACCAGCATTGTTCGTAGTAGTAGTGTTCTGAGTATTTAAGAGGTTAGTAGGGTCAGCTTCAAAAGTAGACTTAATCCGATTAATATCATAACCGCTGTTAATCTGATTCTGCCAGAAATCAAAACCCGCCTTATCCTGTTCAGGTGTGCGACCAAAATTTGTCTGATAAAGGTCTACCAGTCTTGGATCGTATACAGCACCACCTTCAGCAAAGCCTTGAGGGGCAGCAGGAGAAGCAGTAGGGGGTTGACTAAGAGTAGCAACAGCTTTATCAAAGGCTAGGAACTTCTTAGCAGCAGCAGGGTTAGTTTGAAGGAAGTTCTTCATACCTTCTTCACCCGCTGGACCTGCATAACCCATACGAGATAGAAGCCTGTGTTTTTGGTCTGTCGAGAAAGTCATTCTATCTCTTTCCTTATCATTGTATTAGTGCCACTTCCAAAGAGTGACTGCAAAGAACATAGTTAATCTTGTAGATGAACTCACACCTGAGACTTTAAGTGCTGCTTGAAAGACACCACCAGCAGTAGGTCTATCCCATCCAGCCTTTAGCATGTGATCATGAATAGCCGCTGCTTTAAGGTACTTAGGGTTATGGGGACTTAGTATGAACCTTAAACCTCTTGGTATGGATACATCAAACTCAAAGCCACTTGGTACGACATAAGTAAAGTTACTACCTAGTTTACCTAAGTCAAAAGAAATTGGTTCTGATGAAAGGTATTTAGTGCCTCTTAGTCTTATACACCATTCCTTGTCTTTTGTAAAGTCACTCACTGTAAGCAATAACATCTGCAGGAGTATTATCTACAACCGCTTGGGCTGCTGCACGTTCTGCATTATCAGTCTCAATAAGAGGGTTTGGCACCATTTCCGTTCCTGTAACTTCGCCTGTCTCTGGGTCTGTTACGTCTTGCTCAACTTCTGCGTCAAGAGGTTCAATGGCTGCTGAGACCATAACGCTTTCTGTGATCGGTTCGCCTGTCTCTGGGTCAAATTCACCTGTTGGCTGGTCTTCCCAAATCTCTGCTTTGCCATCTGCCAAGACGTGTTGTGTCAGACGTGCTGTGGATGTCCGGTAGGCGGCAAGCTGTGCATTGAAACTATTGAGTGCCAAGGTCTCTTGCAGGTCAGCATTAAATACAGTCAGTGCAGCAATAGCAGCTTGGGCTTTAGCACTTGTTGGGTCCACCATGATGGCAAACATAGCATCATCCCGCATTTCTTGGGGATACCCACGCGCTGCCATCGTTGGCTCTTTTGCCCGCTGGATTGTGGCGGCGGATACAGGTGCATCGCCCTTTTTGATGTTGATGATCACGGCCATGATTATGCTCCTGCCCAAATGCTAAATTCAGTTGACGCGCCGGGGGCCACGATGGGCTTGATCCACGTTTGCCCGCTGTCTGTGATTTCGGTGTAATCGCTAGGGTGCAGGACAACGCCATCGCGTACAATCATGCCACGCTGGCCGACCTTGTAGCCGTAAGGTAAGCGCAGCCATGGGGCATCATCGCTGGGGTCTGCTTCGTAGAGGGACACGTTGTCTAGTGTGGACGTGGAGGAAGTATTTGCCCAAGAGGACAAAAATACTGTGCTTGTTGTTGCAGTAAATGCATCGGGGTCTGGTAAGAGTGCAGTGATCGAGCCATAATTTACAGTCCCCACCGCAGTTCCTACATTAAAAACAGCACTTGTACCCACAACATCTGCGGACACTAGATAACGCAAACCAACGACAGTAGAAACACTTTGATATGGATACCCCGCAACACCTCCTGCACCCCTAACAATTTCCATCTTGCTGCTGACTGAGGAGAAAGTAATGTCACCAGAACCACTAGCCGTCCAACTTGTTACGTCCGTATCAAACGTCCCGTTGGTCACAAGGTTCGTAAAGTCACACCTGACAAGATCAGGGGAAACCCGTTGTTTCAGGCCAGCAAGTTCTGCCAGCTTTTCTCGTAGGTTGAGTGCGGGGGATGTGCCTGCTGCTGCCATTTTACTGTCTCACAATTCTGCTGTTGTTGGCGCTGATGGATGTTGTCACTGCGGTTGCGTCCTCAGACACACGTACAAGCCCGTCAAATACTGACATGCCGCCGCTGGTACCCACGTGTAGCAGGCCCGTAACCTTGTCATGTGCAAGGGCTGTCACTACGTCTGATGAACCGTTCAGTGTGACCTGTGCGCCTTCTTGGAACATCCACTTTTCGTCGTTGTAGATTTTGCGGATTTGCTCGGGGGTGGGGGCTGTTGCACCGATGCGGATAAGGGCGGCTGTCAAAGCTGTGGCACCCGTGGATGCGTGATCACGACCGACCCTAAGCGTGGCAGACGCTACATCTGTATCAGCTGAAGATGTGGCAGTTGCGACTACCTCACCATTGATGGCTAAATAGACTGTTGAGCCAAAGCGGTATGCTGCAAGATGCGTCCACGAAGAAGGTGCGTTGTAGGCGTAGTTGATCACCAAAGTCCCGCCCAGATACAGCCTGACCGTGTCGCTGGTCGTCTGAAGGTAAAAGGCTGCGGTGAAACCACTGTCCTTGGAAATAATCGGCGTGGTAGCTGTACTACTAATCTTCGCCCACCCCATCACACAGAAGCCCCCAGTGCCAAAATCAAGATCACTGTTGTAGGGTTGCTCAAGGTAATTGGTTGCAGAGAAACCGCTATAAGCCACCAGTTCCGCCCCAGTTGCTACGGCTGTTTTGGTCACTGTGCCGTTTACTGCAAGGCCATTGGCATTTACGCTGCGGTCTGCGATTGTATCCAACGCCACAAGGTCCGTATCGTCTGTGCTTGCCAGCCATGCCCCTTTTATGTCCCCCGGCATCCAGCCTGTGGAGTAGTCGGAGGTCACAAAGCAGTTCATTGCTGTTGACGTAACCGTTGTGAGGCGGTTTCCGTAAATGTCGCCCAAGAATGAAACACCTGTATTCGCAGACAAAACGCGGGGTAGTGAGCGCGTTAAAAGGTCGGCTGCGTTTAGTGGCGGTTGTGGATACGTTGTGGAGGAACCCAAATAAAGATAAGTGGAGCCTGAATGTGCGCTGTAGCTTTGGCCTGCCAGATCGGCTGTCAAAAGTGGGTGTTCATGGTAGGCACGGTCAGAAGAAACCGCATTGTTCTCACCGTTCCAGCACACAAGTTGCCGCTCTTCATCGAAGTGAATACCTGTGACTTGTGGAAACGATGTAAACACAAAATCGTAGACTGTGCCGTCACTGTTGATCTGTGACCATCCGCCGTCCGTACCCACCAAGATCGTAGGCTTGGGCAGGCCAGTGGCAGGATCAATCGGGGCGTTGGGCAGCGTGGTGATTGCTACGTCATTGGCTAAACTGCTAACAAGGGCTGGCAGAGAATTGTCCAGAGTTTCCGAACCTGCGTTAGCAACACCAGACGCCCAACCGCCGAAGGCGACAGCCTCGCAACTTCTGCCCAAACGGTCGCCAGCAAAGTCAATCCGCGTAACGCCGCCACCAGTGCTAAAATAAGTAGCAAAAACAACTTCACCATTCAAAGCGTCTACACTTTTTGCAACACGAACACTGCGCCAATAGCCTTTTGTTGTAGGGGACGCCCACGGTACAAAAACACGCCACATGCCGCCTGTCTGGGCATCCCAAATGATAACCCTTGCGGTCTCTGCGGTGATATATGCCACTGCCGGAAACTCTGCACTGCCTGCGCGTGTGGTTGCTGTTACAGTCCCCAATCCGGCGTCAATTATCTCGTAGAAAATATTCAAACCTGTGTGATAATAACAATCTCCGTTGACGCCCCCAGCGGTAATAGCTGCGTTAAAATTAGGAACCTCCCCCAAATAGGTGCCTGTTGTCCGGTCCTCTTGATACCAGCTTGCCCGCTTGTTGAACCGCCATGCGCCCCCGTCAAAGTCCTGCGTGGTGTCGTAAATTATGCCGTCTACGATGGTCTCAGAGAACGCAAAGGTCAGGCCCGCAAGGTCTTGCCATGTGACTGCACTCAGAGCATTTGCTGCTTCTGCTGCGGCTGTTGTAGCGTGTCCTTCTGCTTGACCACTGTATGTTAGTGCATTAGCTTCTGAAGTAGCAGCATTGGTCTCAGAGTTTGCAGCATTAGTTTCTGAGATACCTGCATTAGTTTCTGAAGTAGCAGCATTTGCAGCGGAGGTAGCAGCAGCAGTAGCAGAGCCTAGAATACCATCTACATAACCTTTTCTTGTCAGATCATCATCAGTAGTAGGGGTAGCAGTAGAGGTAGCTTTATTAGCCCCAAGTACAATGTTACCCGTCATAGTCCCACCAGCAATTGCCAGTCGAGTATCACGTTGAGTATCTACATAAGTCTTATTAGTTGCATCAGTACCAGCAGTGGGAGTGTCAAGACCAGTGATCTTATTCGTACCCATAGCGATAGCACCTGACATGGTACCACCAGCTAAGGGTAATTTAGTTGCAATAGAGTTAGTTACAGTTGTGGAGAAGTCTGCATCATCACCAAGAGCAGCGGCTAGTTCATTCAGTGTATCAAGAGCACCGGGAGCAGCAGCTACAAGGTCAGAAATAGAAGTATCTACATAAGTCTTATTGGCAGCATCTGCACCAAGAGTAGGGTTAGGTAGGCCAGTAATAGTAGCTGCACTGCCAGTATCCATATCAAGGGTACCAGAGATAGTTACATTATTAAAGGTAGAAGAACCAGAGGAAGTGATATCCCCAGTTACATTACCAGTGATATTACCAGTTACGTTACCAGTTACGTTACCAGTGACATTACCTACAACATCACCAGCTACATCACCTACAAACCCTGTATTAGCAGTAACTACAGTACCTACGACAGTAGAAGGAGAGGTTGCACCAATCTGAGCACCATCAAGTGTACCACCATTGATATCAGCAGAGGTAATAGTAGCTGTACCAAGAGTTGTAGCCCCAGTAACACCCAGAGTTCCACCAATAGTGGCATTGTTTGTCAGGGTTAGATCATCTGCATAAATAACTTTAAACCGGAGAGAGGTTGTACCCAGATCTACATCACTATCTGTAACGGGATAAACTACACCATCCTCAAGACGGACCTGTTCGACTGCAGCAGCAGAGACTTCAACAAAGAACCCTACACGGTTATTACCAGTATCAATAGCTACTTTATTGAGTGCATCCAAGTCTGCAATAAGTGGTACATAAGAACCTTCATCAGAAGACCCATCATGTTTGTGGCCTGTAGTACCAGTTGCATCAAAAGCAAAGGCATCACGAATCTTGTTGTACTCTGTATTAAGAGGAGAAGAACGAACTACCGCTGTAGGTACTAGGTCCGAGCTTGACTGTCTTGTATATCCAGACATTGAGTATCCTTATCTTTTATCTGCTATTGCATAGCTTAGAACTAGTGCTTCGATAGAGTGGCTTGCTTGATCTGTAGTGGTAACATAAGTAACAGAGACTGACCTACCAGAACCTTCTACTGGTGTCCTACGGAGAGGGCTTGGGTTACCATCGTAGATACTTGTTTCATCGTAAGTAGCAATACCGTAGAAACTGGCAGCACCTTCTGTATTAAAAGTGTAGTCTGAAGGGCTTAAAGTGTACTCATCTTCATAGTCGTAAGTTAAACCCATAGTTACATTAATAGCACCGTCTGATCTGAGGTAAGTGTAGACTTCATGGACTACTTTTCTATTAATTGGATCATCCATGTGGAAGTAGGGGGTTTGAAAAACAGATTCAATAGCGGTTCCTGCAAAGGTATTACCAGACTCCTGCCTGAAGACCCTGCCTACAGAATCCCCATGAATTACAAATTCCTCATCCCCGATATAGCTAGAGTCTCCACAAGCCATGTTTACTCCAATAAGACGGGAGAACTCAAAGCCTCGGTTTCCTCCACCAGACCTACGAAGTGCTCCAATAATACCGAGAGCTTCAGCATCAGGGAAGAACATACGGAACTGTGACTTCTTATTGAGTACAAGTATTGAAGCCTTAGTTACATCTTCTGTGACAGGTAGGTTCTCAAAGACTGATTGAATTGGTTTGGAGACAGTATTAATCTCTACATCACCAATACGATCTGTACCACTAATAGGACGGATACCATCAGGGCCAAGGAAGAGAAGATCACCGTTAAACTCTACCACAGAGTCAGGTGCAACGCAACCCAAATTTTTAGTTACATCCTGCAGAGCAAAGTTAGCTATAGACGAACCAACAACCTTTTTAATATTATTTGTACCAAAGATATAAAGAGTATCCCTGAAAGACCGGATAGCGTTGACCTTAAATCCTACATTGATTACACCAGCACCATTAGCAGGAGTAAAGTCTGTAGGGTCTTCTGGTGCAGAGAATACAAGACTGTTTGGCTCAGAAGTATCCCCAGAAATAAATAGGTGGTTAGAGAAGGATTCACAGAGAGAGGGGGTAGGAAGTACACTGCCAGTGGTTACTTGACTGTAGGTAGTACCATCCCACAAAGCTAGAGGGTTGATTCCATCTACTAGAGCCAGTCTAGCTGTACCCCAGTTAAGTTTTGCAAACCTTACTTTCTCCACCCCAGTCATTGTAGGAGTACCCACAGTTGTAGGGCTAATCCAAGCTGAAGTGCCATTATCCCAATAGTGGAAATAGTCATTGCCTGAGGTTGGTTTCCTGCAACCAAAGACACCATCATTCAAATCTTCAAAGACCGTAAGACCAAGAGTAGCCCCAGTTCCGGGAAGAGTGCCGTAGTCGTTAGTGAACCCCTGAATACGCGAATAGCCCCCACGGATGGAAGGCTCATAGTTAATCAACCTGATTGCTGTGCCGGGGAATTGAGTTGCCTGAGTAAGTACATCAAGGCTAGTAAACAAACCCCCCGCACAAGAAACTGGAAAGGAGCGTATCTCATCCATTAATTGAGTCGTCCTTTTCTCTTACCTTGGATCATGGTAGAATGGGCATCAATAGGTTCATCAATAAGAACCCTACGCATTGTGCGGATACCCTCATCAAAGGCTTGTTTATGGATCATTGCGGATTCATTATTAGAACGGAACCGCATCATATACATCATAGCACCATCAACAATAATGTGGTTAAACCTTGCAGGGACTACTGCTTCATCATTATATAGGGTTAGTGCTGTAGGAATTTTCCAGTAAGTGTACTCTACTTGGTACGCCTTATTCGGTACTGGAGTTACCCCAAAGGATTCTCCATAGGTTTGGTAAACAAAATAAGGTTGAGAGATACCAGAACCACTATCGCCATACTCATCTTCCATCTTATGATTCTGTACATATTGTTCAAAAGTAAGAGGAGTGAGAGTCTTAGGTTCAGCACCTAGTGTGTCATTCTTTTTAAGGAAGAAGGTATCATAGTCAGGAGAGGAGTAGTCTGAAGGGAAAGCGTAAGTGCTTGTACCTGCTACCAGAGTCTCTGTGTAAGCTTGTTTCAGAAAAGGCCATTCTTGACCAGTCTGACAAATCTCATAGATTGCGTTATTCACTGCACTCTTTGCGAGAGATTGGACGTTCCGAACTGTAGAGAAACCTTCCCCACCAGTATCCAGAGGAACCTCATTCAACCTTGTCAGAACTAGATTTGTAAGTGTAACGAAGTTTGACATTGAGCTTCCCTAATTAAAGATAGAAAGAGGGCCACCCTTTCGAGCAGCCCCCGATCAGTATTTAAACTTGATCCCGTGCGACTTCAGCAGCAGACTTATCTGCACCGAAACCATCCAGATCCATCAAGTATGCAAACACACGGATCACACCAGAAGTATCTGGAGTTGTACCAATGAGCAGCATGTCGATGGTGGAAGCAGAGGAGCTAACGATAGGGCAAGCAGTGCTAACCATAGTTGCATAAGTACCTGCAGTTGCGCTAGTAATAGCACCACCGTCTACGAATGCATCAACGTCACCACCAGTAATACCCAGATCGAAGGTAGCTGTTGTACCACCCGCAGGGGCAGTAACAATTTCAGTACCAGCGAAGAGTACAGCTTGGTTGGCACCAACGTCAATACACTCAATGACGTCAGCAGCAGCCAGAGCACCACCTTTAGCAGTTGCAGCAGCGGCAAGATCAATCTCTACCTCTACCATGTAAGGCTTGCGATTAGGATTACCCCGACCGCCTTCTGCCTTAGCAAGAGTTGTAACAGTAGCCATAGTCTAGTTCTCCTTTATGCGAGGTTATATTTTGCAGTTGTAAGAGCTTCTGGACGAAGAATCTTACGACCGTAAAGATGAAGACCACGGCAAATGTCAGCAAAGCTGTCAGGATCACGGTAAGTCTCTGTCTTGTTGATCTGCTCAGCAGTTGCTACAGCAGAGTCATGACCTGCAACGATAACACCATAGTCAGTGTTCTGGTTGGCTGTACCAGTTGTCGCAGCACCACCACCAACAACAGGCAAGTTGTTAGAGACGTATACGCGGAAACCATTCCAGTTGTTCAGAACCAGACCATTGCGCAGTGCACCAGAATCACCGAAGTCAGCATTCAGGAAACGAGAGTCTTCGTCCTGCAGAACTTCCATCATTACTGGGTCAATAACCAGCCAACGGCCAGACTTATCAACACGCTGTTGGTCCAGCAAACGGCCCATACGGTTAATCAACATAACCGGAGAGACATAAGCTGTTGGCAGGGCAGTAGCACCGGGGAGACGAGCAGCTACAGGGATCGAGTGATCGCCAGCAGAACTAGTTGTGATGTTACCAAAGCTACCTTTGATGATCTTCATGGAAGTCAGCAGTTCGTCGGAACCAGCAGTAGAGACTGCCTTAGAACCGTTCACTACGTCATTCACTGTGTCTGCATTTGAGTGCAGAGAAGACTGCTTGTAACCTGACAGGTAACCAAGGGCTTCTTGGTCATGCTGGTCAGCCAAACGGTAGGCTGCACGGTTAGTTGCGAGGTCCATGAAGTTTACGTGGCTGTGGGCTTCTTCCAGATCGTCAATCTTGAAAGCAAAAGAGTTTGCCTTGTCGATTACCAGAGAGAAGTCCTCGTCATCCAAGTCTTGTGCTTGAATCTGGGAACCACGCTTATATTCACTTACAGTGATTTCAGGCTCTTTGATGATACGTACTGTATCACCCTGAGAAGCAATCTCACCGAAGTAGTCAGAGTTAGAAATATCGCCTACGACTGTAGACTTACGGAAAGCCAGTTGGACTTTCTTTGAGTAGATTACGGAACTGAAGTTACCGTTGGGAAGGTTACCATAACCTCCTGCTGTTGCAAAAGCCATCATTATTCTCCTATGATATTTGGCTGAATTAGAGCTAAACACATACAAGAAGAGGCTGTCATTTTCTAGGGTGCATCAATCCGTCAGTCGGCCAACTTCAGGATCAACGGGCCTATACTCAGGCAGGTGATTCTACTTATTGTTTACTCTTAGAAGTGTAAGGGGATAAAGGAGATAAGGGTGTCCACAATGGGAGGCCTTATTCTCCTTCGTACCCTAAGTTATACTGCAAGAACTTTAGAAGTCAAGCAATAATTTAAATTAACGTGCACCACCAGTTAGATCGTAGAAACCGGGGGTCTTCATATCTTTCTGAATCTGTTCCCAATTCTTCTCGAAAGCTTTGTCAGACATTTTCTGAACATCACTCTCACGGAATTTAACTTGACCAGCTTGCACTGAAGGAGAGGAATTAGAACGAGAGGAGATACTAGTAGCAGCTTCTCGTGCAGACTTCTTCCGTTCTGAGGGGGTAAGACCATTATCTACATTGTAGAGGTCAATCACACGGATTACAGAATCAGGGTCATCCTCATTCTCATACAGTGCATCTTGTACCCACTTAGGTTGATCTGCTACCCAATCATGGAAGTCATCAGAGTTTTTCAACTCATTAAAGTTTGGGTGGGCTTTAGTAATAGTAGCTTCAGCCTTACTCCGGTTGATTGCTTCTTCCCGTTCATCCAGTAGTTTAAGGCGGGCATCAGCAGATTCAAACTTCTCTGCAGCTTTACGTTCTGCAATAGTCTCAATAATACTAGCTACATCAGGGAACTTCTTAGCCCAAGCCTTAAGTTCTTCTTCTGTCTTAGGTGGCTTGATATCTTTACCTTGGTTCTCAAGAGCAGAGATACGTGCTTCTAGTTCTTGTTTCTCTTTAGCTGCATGACGGCGTAGGTCACCATAACGCTTCTTAAAGGTCTTCTCTTCAGAAGATAGGTTGTCCTCTTCAGGCTCTTTAACCTCTTCTACAACTTCTTCTGTCGTAGCTTCTACTACTTCTTCTTCTTGTACTTCCTCTACCTCAGGGTTCTCCCCTTTCATCAAGGCTTCAAGTTCAGCTTCTTCTCGCTTGATTCGATCTTGATTAGGACGTACAGAGTTAGGTTTGATCATCACTTTATTAGACATTTTATTTCCTTGTGTTGGGGCCTGCGGTATTGCAGGGTAGCCTTATTGTCTCTATTACTTAGAGGCTAGACCTTTTTTCTTTGGTTGAGTTTTCTTAGTCGTGGTAGTTTTCTTTGTAGTCCGCTTCTTCACGAGACCACCTTTGTTAAATTCACCTCCACCGAGACCATCTGAACTGGAGTTACTACCACTACTTGAACTAGAGCTACCAGTAACACTTGTAGAGTCATCGTCATCAGTAGTACTAGAGGATGTTACAGAGTTAGGTGTTCCGGGTCTTGCATTAGGCCTACTGCTTGTAGTAGGGGCAGTCGTTTCTTGATTACTCTTATAAGACCCAGAGTCGGGATCATAAGTCATATCCCTACCGGATACAGAAGCCATAGCATCATTGAAGGCTTCTTGACTTGTGAAATTTTCTACAGATAGGTCTGTGTTTGGTGTTACCGAAGTTAGATCAATACCTAACTCCTTAGCTCGATCTTCCATGCTACTCTTATAGTTATTTGCCACAGCATTCAAACCCTTGCCAACAACACCTCCCACTAAGTTAGCGATACCTAGAGCCACATTTACTCCACTGCTATTCATCCTACCATAAGCATCTGAGAGTTGACTAGGATTCATTTCTTCAACAGAGACACTCTCCTCCCCCTTGGAAGGTTCATCATTACCCTCTTCTGCTGGACCACGGTTAGCCAGTTCCATTGCTTGAAGTTCTTCTGCTTCAATCTCTTCTTGAGTCTTCTCCTGAGA
>Ga0208303_1000251_pt1 | contig 22676 bp, 30 predicted proteins | sample CB_VirMetaG_2_FD_184537 | JGI IMG/M metagenome (GOLD analysis project Ga0208303, IMG submission 184537) | Freshwater to marine saline gradient viral communities from Chesapeake Bay - CB_1504_2 Viral MetaG (SPAdes) (version 4) | ecosystem: Environmental > Aquatic > Marine > Coastal | place: USA... | reverse complement strand
CCTGCTGCTGGGTCTAGTTATGATGATGTAGTTGGTAACCTCGATGTGCCAGATATCTACAGCAACGTCATTCTGGATTATGTGTTGTACCGCGCGTATAGCAAAGACAGTGAGTACGCAGGTAACGCAACTCGTGCGCAGGCCCATTACGCCGCCTTTGCAAATGCCCTAAATATTGAGGTGCAGGGTACTACTGGCGTATCCCCTAAAGTCTAGGAGTAGGTAGTGGTATAACACACAAATTCATAGAGGACTGAGAAATGGCACAAAACACAAACATTGTTATACCAGCGGAAACTTGGACGCTTTTAACTGACTCGGATGTAACTAGCATTACGTTCCAAGTGTTAAGTCAGAACTTAATTTATATAAAAGCGACCGTAGGCGCTACACCACCCAGCGACACTACCGGCGCTATCGTTTATAACTTTACGCAGGGCGAAGCTAACGCTGCCTTGGCAGATTTGTTCTTGGGTGTTAGTGGAGCGAACAGAGTTTATGCCTATGCAATAAACGCGCCGAGCGGCGTTGCTAAAATGATGGTTAGCCATGCTTGAGTTGCGTTCGCCGCTTCGAGGTTTGAGTGGGCCGATTAGGCGATATGCTGTTTCTGTGCCAACTGGCCCTTGGAATCCTGCACAGTTAGGCGCTGACTTAGCCCTTTGGTTGGATGCAGATGACTCCGATACAATCACGCTCAATGGAAGTAATGTCAGTCAGTGGGATGATAAATCAACCAAAGGCAGAAACTTTACTCAACCCACGGCTTCGATACAACCTGCTTATCTTTCAACTGGGTTGGGTGAAAAGCCTTCAGTGTATTTCGATACTGCTACGAAATTCATAGCTGCATCAACTGCAAGTGACTGGACATTTTTGCATGAGGCTGGTGGCAGTGCAATTTTCTTAGTTATACAGCTTCAACCGCTCGGCACAACTGCACCCCGCTATATCTTGATTACACGCAGTTCCCCAACAGGTATTTTACATGGAATCCGTGACCTAGGCTCCGGTGCGTTTCCCCTCGGAACCCTTTTTGAAAACGGCTCAACAACTCTTCCGTATTCGCCCGCCCCAGCAGCATCAACGCCAGTCAATGAAACTCATATCATTGAGTGGGAGCACGGGTTAGCCCGCACAAACGATTTCGGAATTTATGTAGACGGCGTTGAAAAAGCAAACGTAAACTATACGACAGCTCCTGTTGGTGGATTTACAGCAGATGCCCCATTGAGGTTCGGTTCGGCACAGATGTATGCAGGCGAAATGGTTGTGCTTGACGTGTTGCCGTCAACCGAGAACCGCCAAAAAATGGAAGGATACTTAGCATGGAAATGGGGTGGAGTATAAATGGCACTTGAACTCGTAAACAAACTACCATACGACCATCCCTACCGCTGGGACGGAACTGCTGTAGGCGGCGTAAAACTGTGGCGACCTAGTGAACTAGGCGCATCGCTGGCGCTATGGCTTGATGCAGAAGATACGGACAGTATTACGTTGAACGGCGGCAACGTCAGCCAGTGGGGTGATAAGTCAGGCAACAACAACCACGCATCTCAAGCAACTGCCGCAGAGCAACCAACATATAGTGAAACAGATTTTAATGGTAAGCCAGCGATTGTATGGCCGAACTCTGGTAACTCAATACGACTCACTACACCATCGTTTTCTGCACAGACCTTCTTTTTTGTGACAAGATATTCTACGGGAACGCAGAATACTTGGCACGCGTCGCTTCAAGGTTTGTTTGGAGAGGCTACGACCCCCGCTGGAGTTATTGGGTTAATAGGTACGGCGGCAGGGACTGATACTTGGTACAATGCTAACCAATTTTCGGATTTGCGTTTTGACGGCGGAGCCGAGACAAATACAAATATTGGTGGTTTAGTAGCACTGCCTTTGCCGAACACGGTGCTTGCGGCATCTGCGGGGTCTCCAAAAGCAGTGGGTGACGGGTGGGTGCTCGGTTGTGATAGGCTTCTCAACGGGCGAGGGTGGTCTGGACCAATATCTGAAATCATCGCAACACCAACTATTCTCTCTACCGAAAACCGCCAGAAACTCGAAGGCTATCTCGCGTGGAAGTGGGGGCTGACTGCAAACCTGCCCGCCGACCATCCGTACAAAACTACACCGCCTGTAGTGACACAAGCACCAGTATACGATGCTGACGCGCAGACCTACATCACCGCAGTCGAAACAGCAGATGGTCAGACGCTAGAATCCGCCGTCAAGACGGCCATCAACGACTTCGTGGTGGGCTGCAAGGCCGACGGCATCTGGACTGCGATCAAGACATCGGTCATCTTGGCTGGCGCTCGCACACTGACGGGTGCATTGACGCCGCTGGTGGGCGCGGCTCCAACCAACTTCAACTTCGTGGGCGCGGATTACAACCGGAAAACAGGTTTGGTGGGTGACGGCAGCACAAAGTATCTGGACACGAACCGAAACAACAACGCCGATCCGCAGGACGACAATCACAATGCGTTCTGGCTTAACACGGATCCGACTGCGACAACGCGGATTATGAGTGCTGGTGGGACACAAACTGGTGTAAACAGTCTCCTTTGGTTCAGCGACCAGTTTGGCGTTCGAAACCGCAACTCTAACCCCGTCTATTTTACCGCTGGCGTGTCTGGAATTGGATTGTTTGGCGTGTCCCGAAACAACTCGGAGAACGTGCAGCTTCGTGTGGGCGGCACAACAAACACCTATTCAACGGTGAGCCAAACACCACACAATGCAAACATCAACCTGTTCCAAGGCGACAATGCTTTCTATTTCGACGGTAGAATTGCCTTCTACTCCATCGGCGAAGCACTCGACCTCGCTGCTCTCGACACCCGCGCGTCTGCACTGATGACTGCTATTGACGGAGCCATAGCATGAACGCCCTGATCTTCACTAACGACGACGCTCAGGAATTAATCGCCTACCAAGAAGGGCAGCATCGCCTTGCCCCTGTGCAACTCACTGACGGGCGCTGGTTCCTGATGGAAGACATCCTGACGGAAATCCCGAAAGGGCTTTTTCAGGACAAGCTGAATGTTTCCTACATTACTGATTCTTTTGATAACATAAAAGATTTGTTAGTAAAACCTGATTCAGAAGAACTCTAAGGAGCAACCATGAAATACCGAATCTTTGACACTGAACAAGAAGCCCTAGACGCAGAAGCACAAGTGGCTCTGGACATAGGTTGCATTAAGGTGGGCGTAAACGCCAAGACCGGAGAGGCACAGCCTGAGAAGCAGGTAACTGAACGCTGGGCCATCCCACAACAGATTCAAGACGGTCGCTGGGTATTCGCATCTCCAGACGATGAAGGTGTAGAAGCTGGCGACGATTGGTGGCCGCAGGAAGAGTTGGTATAACAATAGCTTGCGTATTTGTGTTATTGCGATATACTACACACAACCTCATAGGTTCACTCCAAAGCACACCCCCCTTACCCGGCCCCCTTCAGCCGGGTTTTTTATTTGCAAACACTTGATAACCATGTAGAATATTGGTAAGTAACGACAAACTTATTAGGGTTTGCTAATGGCCGGACTGACATTCTTACGCGTAGTACCTAACTCAGAGCTAGTTAAACAGGAGAAAGCTACGGCTGATGCTGAGCTTCAGGCGCGTCAGAACCAACCGCTGATCCTTGGTATAACGGCGTACTTAAAAGAGTGTTGGGAAGCAGCACGGGTGGCTAAACGACCCCTTGAAGATAGAATGCTAAAGGCTATGCGCCAGCGTAACGGCGAGTATGAACCTGAGAAGCTACAAGCTATACGTACTCAGGGTGGGTCAGAAGTCTTTATGATGATAACTGATGTCAAGTGCCGAGCCGCAGAAAGCTGGCTGCGTGATATTTTGTTAGATGAAGGCACACCACCGTGGAGTATGTCACCCACTCCACTCCCTACTCTTGACCCTACTACAGTGCAGGAGATACAAGACGGATTCTCGCAAGAAGTAATCAGGCTACTCGAAACAACCATGCAGGCACCAACCCCCGAGGAGCTGCGTGAAATAAAAGAAATGGTTGCGCAGGACTACAGGTTCAAGATCTTACGAGAAGCACAAAACCGCACTGATGGTATGATACTTAAAATCAAAGATCAGTTTGCTCAAGGTGGTTGGCCCGAGGCATTTAACGATTTTATCACAGACTTAGTTACCTTCCCTTGTGCTTTTGTTAAAGGGCCGATAGTACGCCGTCAGCGTACACTCAAGTGGGAAGTAGATCCAACCACAGGCAAGACTAACCCTGTAGCCGCTGAAGTTATTGCACCTGAGTACGAGCGTGTTGACCCATTCCATATCTACCCCGAGCCCGGCATAACCAACTTTGCTGACGGCTATCTATTCGAACACCACAAAATGCCACGGGCTGAGCTTGCTGACCTGATTGGTGTCCCCGGCTATGATGACGATGCTATTCGCAAAGTGCTTGAGATCGGTAATGGGCAGAGCTGGATCAGTGATGCGTACGAAATGGCTAAGGATGAGGAAGAGTCTAAGTACTACACTGAGATGCGACCCACCGAAGTGTTTGATGCCCTAGAGTTTTGGGGGTCTATAAGCGGAGAGATGCTGATTGAGTGGGGCGTGGATGAAGCAGAGATTGACGACCCTGCTAGGGAATATGATGCTAACGTATGGATAGTTGGCAACTACGTAATCAAAGCGATCCTGAACTACGACCCTCTTGGTGAGAAGCCATACAGTAAAACATCTCTGTTCAAAGTCCCCGGTGCGTTTTGGGGTCGCGGTATACCAGAAGTTATCGAAGATGTGCAGGGCGTATGTAACGCAGCTGCCCGCGCACTGGTTAACAACATGGGCATTGCGTCAGGCCCACAGGTCGAAGTCAATGTCGAGCGCATACCACCTAACGAAGATATCACCAACCAGTACCCTTGGAAAATCTGGCAGGTTACAAACGATCCTGTGGGGTCAAGTGCGCCTGCGGTTAGATTCAACCAGCCCAACGACAACGCGGCTACATTAATTGGCGTGTACGAAAAGTTTAGTATGCTTGCTGATGACCACTCAGGTATCCCTGCGTATGTGTCGGGCAACATTGATGTTCAAGGCGCTGGCCGAACAGCATCCGGTTTGTCAATGCTCATGGGGTCTGCTGGTAAAGGTATTCGGCAAATCGTCATGCACATCGACAGCGATATAATTAAACCTATTGTACATCGGCAGTACGTATACAACATGCGTTACGATACAGACGAGTCAATTAAAGGCGACGTACAGATCCAGCCCCGTGGTACAGTCAATCTGGCGATTAAAGAGACTGTTAACGTACGTAGGATTGAGTTCCTCAACGCGACAGCCAACCCGATTGACGCTGAGATCATTGGTAAAGAAGGCCGCTCAGCTATCCTCAGGGAAGTTGCTAAGGGGCTACAGATGCCTGTCGACGATATTATTCCTTCGAGAGAGAAGGAGTTATACATGCTTCGATCAGAAGCAAACATGGCTGCACAGCAGGCGCAAGCCCAAGCGCAACAGCCAACACCAACGCAGCCTGACGGCACTCCGAAAGGGGGAATGCAGGCTAACACGGTGATGAACCGTGACACGGGGGGTGCAGGGTGATTAAACCCGACCAACACATAATTCGGCAGCTTGCCTCTATTGCGACCCAGCATCCAGATATTCTGACGTGGTTGGAGCAGTGGCGGCAACACGAATTAGAGCAGCTCCCGTTTGCAACTAACAACCCGACACTGTATCAGGGGCGGTGTCAGACGTTGAACGAGCTTGTAAAGCTTGTGAAAGAATCCCCTACAATCGCGGCAAAGTCATAATGACTCGCCTTACTTAATTAACGCACACCGATAGGAGCGTAACACATGGCAATTCCAGAACAACTTCGCAAACAAACTGAGGCAGTACAGGAACTCTACAAGCAGATGGAGGAATCCACTGGTAATGAAGAGGCAACTGGAGATCAGGCCGATTCAGAACAAGAGCAACTACCAGCCGACAGTAATGTGCAGAGTGTACAACAGCCCGCTACCGAGAAAGAGCAAAAGGTAGACGAGCCAAAGTCTGAAGAAGATTATGTCCAGAAGTACAAGACCCTACAGGGTATGTACAACGCAGAAGTACCGCGTCTGCATTCTCAAAACCGTGATTTGACAAACCGTGTTCAGCAGCTAGAGCAACTACTAGCTTCGATGAATTCACAACCTGCTAAGAAAGATGAGCCAACCCAAGAGAAGTATGTCACTGACAGCGATATCGAGGAGTATGGCGATTCTATTGATATGATGCGTAAAGTAACTCGTGAGGAGATTTCTGCCGCAGCGCGTAAAATTGCTGAGTTAGAGAACACTATCAACAAGTTAAATTCTAGCGTCGTACCTCAAATGCAACAGGTTGTGCAGCGTCAAGCAGCTTCATCGGAACAGCAGTTCTGGTCTGACCTGACTGCGGTAGTACCTGATTGGCGAGACATAAATGACAGCGCTGATTTCCAAGCGTGGTTGTTACAGGTTGACCCACTGACTGGTATTAACCGCCAAACATATTTAGAGGATGCACAACAGAATCTTGATTCTCGCCGTGTTGCGAGTTTCTTTGAGACTTGGCAAGGGATGTCTGGGAACCAATCTGTTGCTCAAAACAAAAATGTCACTAACTCTGAACTCGAAAAGCAAGTTGCTCCGGGCCGTGCAAAAAGCGGTGGAGCACCTACAAACAACTCTGCTAAAATGTACACACCCGAAGATATCAAGAAGTTCTTTGAGGATGTTCGCAAAGGTAAGTATGTTGGCAAAGAGGCAGAGCGTGATCGGATAGAAAGCGATATCTTCTCGGCACAACGGGAAGGTCGCCTTCAAAACAGTTAATTAGTTAAGGAGATTTACAATGAGCTTTCCAGTAGCTTCAGGCCGTGTAAACTATAGCGGCAACTTCATCCCCGAAATTTGGTCGGGTAAATTGATCGAGAACTTTTACGATGCGACTGTACTTGCTGCAATCGCTAACACTGACTACGAAGGTGAGATCCGAAACATGGGTGACACGGTTAACATCCGTACCACTCCTGAGATCACTATCAAGGACTATGTAAAAGGCCAAGCTATTCAGGTCGAAAACCCTGACAAGCCTAAGATCCAGTTGCTTATCGACAAAGGTGAGTACTTCGCTTGCGTTGAAGACGACATTGATCGGGTTCAGTCAGATATCAAATTGATGGACACTTGGTCTAAAGACGCATCTGAGAAGATGAAGATTAAGATTGACCAGCGTGTATTAGTCGATATGCTACCTGACATCTCTGCGATCAACAAAGGCGCTGCTGCCGGTCGTATTAGCCAGAGCTTCAACTTAGGTACTTCAGGCAGCCCTGTGGCTGTTACTAAGGACGGCGCTTCAAGCACTACTCCTGTCGTTGACCTTCTGGTCGATATGGGCACAGTACTTGACGAGGCTAACGCACCTGAGTCAGACCGCTTTGTTATTATCCCAGCACGTATGGCGGGACTGATTAAGAAATCAGAACTCAAAGATGCTTCTATTACTGGTGATTCTATATCTCCACTCCGTAATGGCCGCTTGGGTATGATTGATCGGTTCACAGTCTATGTATCGCACAACTTGAACGTAACAGGTTCAGGAACTGGCGCTAAGTACGACATCGTTGCTGGACACAAGATGGGCTTTACTTTTGCTTCGCAAATGACTGAGATGGAAACTTTGCGTTCAGAAACAACTTTCGGCGATATCATCCGTGGCCTGCAAGTATACGGCTACAAAGTGACTAAGCCCGAAGCTCTTTCTACTGCGGTAGTAACCTTAGGTTAAAAATAGGGGCTACGGCCCCTAATTATTAGGAGATTTAGAATGACTGCATATACTGATTCTTTAGGGTTCCAGAAAGGTTCTGCTGCGCTACCTGTTAACGCGGGTCTGCATAGAACTTCTTTGGTTGAAGTAGAACTTAACTTCGCCGACGTGGTTGCTGCGCGCTCTGCGGCTGGCGTGGCTGCATTAGTAGCTACCGATACGCTACAGGTAATCCCTCTACCTGCTAAGTCTATTGTACTATCAGCCGGTATTGACGTAACCTCTGCGGAGACCACCAATACCACTGCTACATTCGACCTTGGGTTTACCGGTGGCTCTCCTGCTGCTGCTAATGCCTATGGGAATGACGTAGCATCTAACGCAGTTGCGTTTACTTCCACAGCTTTGGCTAACCCAACTGTTGTAGCATCCGCTGACACTATCGACTTGTTGCTTAACACAGCAGCTCCGACTGACGCGGTTATCCGTTGTTGGGCGGTTGTAGTTGATTGCAGCTAATTATAGGGGCTTCGGCCCCTAACAAATTTATAGCCTGTGTCATGGCAATCGTAGCAAAGAGGACTAAGAAATGGCCACTAGCCTAACAGGATTAACCATAGCAAGTACGTATGCGCAGCTACTGCATATAGACGCTGGGCCTACTGCGGTTGAGAAGACACTGTATAGTGGCACAGGAGTGGCAACTGCACTAAAACTAAGTACAGACTCAGCTTCAGTAGGTAACATACGGCTATCCGGCAATACCATCCATACGCTAGATACTGACGGCAACCTAGTATTAAGTCCAGACGGTACAGGGGCCGTGGTCGCAGCCAAAGTAGATATTAACGGCGGCACGATAGATGGCGTGGTTATTGGTGACAGCACCGCCGAAGCAGGCGCGTTTACTTCTTTGAGTGCTAACCATCTTAATGAGGGCGTATACGAACTCACAGGTACTGACATAGACGCCACTAACGGCTCTATCCAATACAAGACCCTAGCTGCTACTACCACTTTTACTGAGTCACTGACTAGCGGTGATAACGTCCTGCTAAGGATTTCAGGGGCCAACACATATCCTGTAACATGGCCGACGATGACGTGGGTAACACCCGATGGAGACCTTGCCCCTGCTTTAGTCGGGGATGACGTTGTAGTTATCTGGAAAGAAGGGACTACTGTTTACGGCGCATATGCAGGGAACTATTTGTAATGCTCTATAAGAATTTATTGTCGGCGGCAGGGAACGCTTCGTATGATATTGAGCATTCTTTGCGTTTTAATAGATTTGGTAGCCATTACCTGACACGAACACCGAGTGTAGCGGGCAACCGCAGAACTTGGACATGGAGTGCATGGGTAAAACTATCTAAGATATCCGAAAACCGTACATTGTTTTACGCTACTAGCACCGGGGCTAACGACGACATCTACTTCTATATTGATAACGGCAACAAGTTTAGACTATATACACCAGACGGGAGCCCGACTGTAGGTATTAGCTTTGTAGAATCAGTTGTTTGGAGTCATATAGTAGTTGCTTTTGATAGCACGCAAGCCGACGCTAACGACAGGGTACGGCTGTATCTTAATGGTTTGGAAATATCTACAGTCAATAGCCCTACCCTGAATAAAGAATATGCTATGAACGCTACGACTGAGCATACCATAGGGGAAAAAGCGAACACCTCAAATGAATACTATGACGGGTATATGGCTGATGTTCACTTCATTGACGGACAAGCCTTAGGGCCAGAGTATTTCGGTAGACCTAGTGACAACAAGCTTATCGGATGGGTTCCTAAGAGATACAACGGTTCATACGGTACTAATGGGTATTTCCTAGAGTTCGGAAATAGTGCGGCACTAGGTAATGATACAAGCGGTGGAAACAATAATTGGACCACGGGTAACGTAGCGTCCTATGACCAGATGCTAGACACACCCACAAACAATTTCTGCGTACTCAGCACATTCGATTCGAAAAATAGCGCAACCATTTACGAAGCTGGTTTAGCCGCTAACACTAGCGGAATTGATGGGTTTATAAAATCTACATTCTCTGTAGGGACTGGGAAGTGGTATTGGGAAGTGCGGGTCGCCACTCTAAACAATACGGCAATGATAGGCATCGCTACAATTGACCAAGATCCAATGGCTGCCCCACTACTTAATCCAAATCTAATCGCTGTAAATGGTGCGGATGGGAACATATATTACGATGGGGCTGACCAAGGCGCTTATATGAGCCCGCTCGTCAACGGCGACATAATAGGCATAGCTATTGACTTAAATGTCGGGCAAAGAACAATTACTTTCTACAAGAATAATGTTTCGCAGGGAGTGGTATCTACTACCATATCGTCCGAAACGGGTTGGACACCAACGCTAATTAACCGACAAGACAACTTCACCAGCAGTGTTGCGAAGGTAAATTTTGGTGCCGACTCATCATTTTCAGGCGAGGTCACGCGCCAGTTTAACCCCGACTATCTCGGAAGGGGGGATTTTTATTATACGCCTCCAAATGAACACCGAGCGATTACTGCTAATAGCTTTAAGGGATTAGTCTACGAAGAACTCGACAAGCCGCAAAACTACTATACTGTTCTTACCTTCAATGAAAGTACTAACCCCCTAAGCGTAAAGAGTTTTGCCCAAAACCTATACCCTAACGAACTTGCAGTTATTAAAGACTATGAAACGTCGGGAACAAACTACCAATTATTAGATTCTTTACGCGATCCAGACTCGGCGTTTCATACAGACACTGCTTCCCTCGAAGAGCCCTATGTTGCACCTATTAGCTTTAATTCAATAGCTTGGATCTGGAGGGCAGGAGATGGCCCCCCTGTTGGTAGTACTTATGGGACTGTACCTTCTATCCACTCTGTTAATGATATAGGAACTTTTAGTATTGTACGGTGGACAGGTACAGGAGAGATACTTGGTACTGTAGAGCATGGGCTACCCTCGATTCCCGAGATGATGATCGTTAAAGATCTGGATAACGTATCAGCGCCAGCGTATCAGTATGTTCGGGCCTCCGGTCTGCCGAGCGTATGGGGGTATTGGTCAACGCTTGGCGGTGTTTTTCAAAGTAATCCCTTTGGTCCACCACCAACACCCCCTGATACGCTTACTTTCCCCGTAGGAGAAACTTTTGATGCTACTTCACTAAATACATTAGGGCATAGATACGTTGCTTATCTATACAACAGCAAGTTTGGGTACTGCGATTTCGGTACGTATACGGGAACTGGTTTTCCCTACCCTAACTCTTACGAGCTGATTCTCGGCTGGACCCCAAGTTCTTTCATGGTAAGAAGGGTACAGCGAAGCGACGCAGTATTGGTCTCTGACCAGATTCAGATGCACAATAGTAGGAAACTTGGCAAATCTATAAGGTGGAGTTCAAGCGCTGTCGAAACGAACCTCCAAGTTTATTTTATGTCAGACAGGCTCTTCCAATCAGGTGAATCTTCGGCAGGTGTAAACTATAACAATGCGGGCGATGTATTTTGGTATGGTGTATGGTCAGCTACTCCGAGCGGCGGAGCGTTTTTGTGATGTTAGGAGATTATCTATGTTTGTAAAAGTCAGTAATGGGGTCGTTGAGGAATACCCATATACACTTAGCCATCTTAAACGAGATAACCCCAATACCTCGTTCCCCTCAAGTATGAGTGATGCGATACTAGCTAACTACAGCCTAGAGCGCGTGGTGTTTACGCAAGAGCCAGACATAGACCATAGAACACAGACGCGCAAACAAGACACAACGCCTACCCTAGTAGACGGGAGGTGGACTATAGGCTGGTCGGTTCATGACAAAGACCAAGCGCAGATAGAACTGGAATATAGAGATAAAGCTTATCTATTGCGGGAACAACGCGATTATTTATTGGCTAAATCTGACTGGACTGCCTTGTCTGACTCGCCGCTGACTGAAGAGAAGCGAGCTGAGTGGGTAACCTATCGACAAGCTTTGAGGGATATTACTGCGCACGCAGACTTCCCATATACTAAACTACCGGCTGCCCCCAATGCGGGAGATATAACTGATGGCTAAACAAATCGACAAGGATAAGATGGCGTGTAATAAACCACAGCGCACACCCGGCGGGTCAAAGAAGTTTGTGGTTAAAGCCTGCGAGAACGGTAAGCAGAAGATTATTCGCTTTGGTGATCCAAACATGACCATCAAGAAAGACCAACCAGCTAGACGCAAGTCGTTCCGCGCTAGACACAAATGCGATACTAACCCACCATCTAAGATGACCGCTCGATATTGGAGCTGTAAAAAGTGGTAGACAAAGGACATAGCTATGGCGGGTAAAAAAGATGCGTGCTACACCAAAGTTAAGTCGCGATATAAAGTCTGGCCTTCGGCGTATGCTTCCGGGGCTCTCGCGAAATGTAGGAAAGTGGGCGCTAAGAATTGGGGTAATAGTACATCTAAGTCAAAAAAGGCTAAGTAATGGTACGAAAAACTAAAGAAGGTGCTAAGCTTAAACGCTGGTTTAAGGAAGACTGGAAGGACGTGCGTACAGGCAAAGCCTGTGGTAGGCAAGAAGGCGAGAAGCGCGGCACTCCCTATTGCAGGCCAACTAAGCGGGTATCTAAGGATACACCAAAAACTGCGTCTGAAATGACAGCTAGTGAAAAAAGCTCACGTATAGCAGAGAAGAAAAAGCTAGGGCAACCAGCAGGTGCGCCTAAGCGAGTAAAACCATTAAGGAGAAAGTAATGAGTGGAAAATATCTAAGAAACACGGCTGATGGGACTATCTATGATTGGCACCCAATCCTTGCGAACAACCCTAAATGCGAGGAAGTAACTGAGGAAGAAGCATATCCTGAACGCTTTGTTAAGCCTGAAGCTGTGAAGAAAGTACGCAAGACACGTGCGCGGACTAACACTAAATTAGACTTGACAACTACTGACATACCAGATGATCCAGTATATACTCTGGATGAGCTTAATGAGGAAGCATCGAGAGGGCTGCCCGAGTGACACCAAGTAGTGTAATAACTGAAGTCAGAGACCTAATTCAGGACAACGGATCTTCGCTTCGGTATAGTGATACTATCCTACTTAGGTTTGTCAATCAAACCCTAAAGCGTATGGCTATGCTACGCCCTGATTTATTCTCGATCACCGCAGATATTACAACTACACCCAATGTGTCTGAACAAGAGCTACCCAGTGCAGCAGTACGACTGGTAGAGATCTTCCGTAACAAAGATGGCACCTCGATTGAAGAAATAGGACGGGATCTATTTGACCGTACGTACCCTCAGTGGACTACAGACCCTGCGGGGGTGCCAACTAAGTATATTAGGCATTCACGTAACCCACGTAGGTATTTCCTATACCCTCGTCCTGCTGTAGATACCGTGCTTGTGGGTGAATATATTACTACACCACCGACTTACACTATTTCTGAAACGATCTCAGTACTGCCTGACGTGTATTTACCAACTTTGGTCGACGGCACTGTCTACTTAGCTGAGTCTATAGACAACGAACATATTAACACTGGTAGGGCTAAGATGTTTTACGACTCCTTTGTTGAATCTTTAGGCGTATCTTTCCAAGCGCGTAGTATAACTGACAACGAAGATACCAACACAGGTCAACAGCGAGGCTAGGTATGACACCAAATGATGTGATTGACAGCGCCAAGCGTATTCTACAGGACTCAAAGTTCTTGCGCACGCCTGATTCGTATTCAGCGTCTACGCTACTAATCTTTGTAAACAACACAGTTAAACGCATGGTCATGGTTCGCCCAGACTTGTTCACTACTACAGACGATATCGCTACTACTCCTAACACTGTGTTGCAGACAATGCCTTCAGATTGTTTTAGATTGGTAGATATTTTTCAAGTGGTAGACGGCAATACCTTAGAGGAAGTTGATCGAGACCAGTTTAACCGCACCAATAGGGACTGGGCTACTGAACCAGCGGCATCTCCTGTTAAGTTTATGCGCCACGCTCGTAGTCCCAACAAGTATTTTCTCTACCCACGGCCATCTTCAGGCATAGAGCTTGTTGCTGAGTATGTAAAGATACAGCCTATATACACGCTAAACGATACAATCTTAAACTTGCCAGATGACTATCTCCCGGCGCTAGTGGATGGAGTGGTCTACAACATTCTGTCTGTTGAGACTGATGAGAATAGCAGTCAAGTTGGTATGGCGCGGGCTAAGATGTTTCTTGATGGATTTAACCAAGCGTTGGGTATTTCGCTTCAGGCTAGAGTATTGTCGGATATCGAAGACGGCGCAGTAACACCACCATCTACGGAAGCTAGGCGATGACACCTAACGACATTATCGAGGATGCGCGTAGGCTAGCGCAGGACAACGGACTGTTGCGTGTATCTGATACATACACTGCTGCGGCATTACTAGCCTTTGTGAATCAGACGATACGGCAGGTTGCGTTAATACGCCCCGATCTTTTTGCTGTAATTACAAATATACCTACTACGGCGAATGTAGTTGAGCAGTCCATGCCTAGCGACTCTATGCGACTGATGAATATATTTGGAGTAAAAGACGGTAGCGGCGTGGTAGAAGTAGATCGCCAGACTATGGATCGGGCGTACCCCCAGTGGAGAACTGATACCGCTGGAACGCCAGTAAACTACATGCGCCATGCGCAGAACCCGAACAAGTACTTCCTCTACCCACGACCAACAGCTGGTACTGAGCTTGTTGCTGAATACGCACAGACTCCACCCATATATACACTCAGCGCAACCATAAACTTATTACCAGACTCATACCAACCTGTTATAGTATCAGGGGTAGTAATGTTGATCGCTGGTATTGAGAATAACACCATTGATCCGAATCGGTACAAACAGTTTGAGGATTCTTTTAGACAAGCGCTTGATACGAATTTCCAGTCTAGGGTAGTGACGGACGTAAAATCAAGTGGTTTTGATCCTAAGCAGGTGATTTGATGGCTGATCGTGAGTTTGTTTCTTTTATACCTAAGATACAGCCCAGCGTACCGGGGTGTCCTCAGCCGTTGATACTACAGCACATCCGTGATGCTGCTATAAGAGCTTGCGAGCGCACTCTAGTGTGGCGGTACATGATACCCCTGTTTGATCTAACTCCCGGTGAGTACGAGTACACATTTAACGTACCGAGTGGTACGAAAGTACATGCAATTTTTGAAGCTATGGTCAATGGCAACCCACTTCAAAGACTTACTTTGGAGCAAGCGTTAGTTAAATACCCAGAATGGGCCGACCTGTACGACACTATTCCTTTTGATCCAGTGGCTGCTAAAGCCAGTCAGCCTCGCGCTATAACCCAGACAACTCCTAATGAATTCATAATCTTACCGTTACCAGACGATGAAGATACCTATACAGTGCGAATGTTTACAGCACTGAAGCCTACCAAAACTGCTACGGGTATCGAAGAAACAATTTTCGATGAGCTTGAAGACGCTATTATGCACGGTGCACTGCAACATCTACTACTGATACCTCAGGTACACTGGTCAGATTTAAACTTGGCGTCTTACCACGCTAAGCAGTTTGTTTACCACCTTGCTGAAGCTAGAGCTAGAGCTAATCTTGGGAACGTACGTGGCTCAATGTCTGTACGTATGCAGCCTTTTGCGTAGGAGACTTATGAATGGACGAGCCACGGTACTTAACAGAGCACGACATTGACGATATAGCAGAGAAAGCAGCCGAGCGTGCGCTTGAGAAAGTGTACACCGAAGTAGGCAAATCTGTTCTAACAAAAGCAGCATGGATTGTCGGTGTTGTAGTGCTAGGACTTTTCATGTGGCTAGCAAGCAGTGGTAACTTACCCAAGTAGGAGATTGTAGTATGATGAAGAAAGGAATGAGCAAGCAAAAGACTATGGGTTATGCTAAAGGCGGCATGACGTTTAAGCCTTGCGCTAACTGCCCCTCCCCTGCTAAGTGTAAGAAAGCAGGTAAGTGCTTGAAAAAAGCCAAGAAGTGATGGGAGTATTGGCCAAGATATTCGGCTCAGGTGAGGTAGTAAAAGCTGGTATAGATCTTATTGACTCACTGCATACGTCGACGGAAGAGGAGATCCAAGCCAAGTCAAAGGCGAAGATTGATCTTCTTGAGGCATATGCGCCGTTCAAAATAGCTCAGCGCTACTTGGCCGTTATGTTTACTGTTACTTTCCTAGCATGTTTTGTTTTGGTACTCACTATGACTCTGCTTGGTGAGGGTGATATAGACGCAGTGAAACAGGTATTAGGTGACTTTTATATTGGCGAGATCATGCTGACCATCGTGTTCTTCTATTTTGGTGGCGGCGCGTTTGAAGGTGTTTTACGCAACAGGGTAAAGAAATGAACTACTTCTCTGATGATGAGCTACGATGCCAGTGTGGTTGCGGTAAGCTAGTCTTCGACCCAACCGTACGTAATGCCCTTAATGCTATACGTAAAGAATACGGTAAGCCGATGGTTGTAAGCAGTGGGTATCGTTGCCCAGATCACCCTATCGAGGCTAAGAAGTCTAAGCCCGGTGAGCATACCACTGGTACGTGTGTAGATATTGCTTGTCATGGGTTTGATGCAGCGGCACTAACTAAGCTGGCACTAGAGAACGGAGCCACTAGAGTAGGTTGGAACCAAAAGGGCGCGTCTAGGTTCATACATCTTGGCTGGTCTAAAGAATATCCTAGGGGCACTTGGACATATTAAGAGGTATGAATGGCGGCAATAAAGATAAACAAGTTTCTAGGGATAGCTCCGAAGATATCGGGTGAGTTACTACCTAATACTGCCGCGCAGATAGCCAAAAACTGCAAGCTATATTCAGGCGATTTGATACCCTACACGACTCCGCTAATAGTAGACAACAGCGGTGTAACTGGTACAACCAGAACTATATACGCCATGCGAGCTCCTAATACAGGGGACATAGTGTGGCTAGCTTGGGATACTGATGTAGATATAGTATCGACTGCCGCAGGCACATCCGAAGAACAACGTATCTACTATACAGGCGACGGTGTACCTAAGGTAACTAACTATGCACTAGCTACAGATGGTGCAAAACCCTATCCGGTAAACTACTATAGCCTTGGGCTACCCTTACCTGATATAAAACTAGACACATACCCAGTATCTACAGCCAACGTAGATAGCGTTAGCTACGCCAGAGACGCTGGTAATACTGCCACCATTGTAACGGCAGACCCACACGGATTTGTAAGTGGGAACGTAGTCACTATTAGTGGGTTTGAAGCGTTTTCTGGTACGTATACGCAGTCGGGTTTTGCGGTTACTGTAGATACTGACGATGCTCATTCGTTCCAAGTTGGCGACCAAACCTTCGTAGAGTTTACATCGGGTGTTGCTATCAACGAAGTCCTTACTGTGACTATAGTTCATAACCCCAACAAGTTTACGGCTACGGGGTCTAACTCTGTTACTGCGTCTGGTAGTTGTATCTCAGTACGAGAGGGGTTTAACACAGTCAACTCAGAAATATCTGTAATCGACAACACCACGTTTACATACTATAGCCCCGGTATTCAAGTAGATACAACACTTGACGACACAGCAACTATCGCATTAGCAGGTAATACCCAAGCCCGGTCGTATGTCTTTACATGGATAACTCCGTGGGATGAAGAGTCTATTGGTTCTGATCCTAGCGAAGAGATATTTATTAAGGAAGGTCAGATCGTTGGGGTACCTAATGTACCGAGTAACTACGCTGGCGGTGGCAACTATAACATCCGTGGCGTGCGGCTCTATAGGACTATCCCCAGTGGATTAGGTACGGAGTACTATAAGCTAAACGACCTGTGGTTCCCCTCTACTGCGGCTACTATTTCTAGGGTATCGAATATAGTTACTGTCACCACCGCAGAGACACACAACTTTAACATCAATGATAAGTTCAGAGTTCGCAGCACAGTCGCCACGTTACAGATACTAGGCGGCACAGTTGTTACTGATGTCATAGATGACTATACATTTAAGTACACGCAAGTAGGTGCAGACTACTCAGGTGCAGTTGGCACTACCGTATACTATCACGATGTATCTGAGTCCGATGATGACCAAGCCCAGTATTTTGGTGATACTCAGGTAAACGGTATAACCCCCATATCCACGTATGTGCAGTCAGGTACAGCCATAACAGTTACAACTACGTTCGATCATGGGTATAGCGTGGGTGATAGGGTGATACTCAACTTTATTACTGGTGTAGCTACTGATGATCTATACCAAATATATGATGTCCCTAGCAGCACTCAGTTTCGTGTTGACGCCAGTGCATCTTTCTCGACAAGTGGAGATGTATTTGTAGATAACTCGTCGTTTATAGACACGTTCAATCCCCTAGGTCTTACGGACATACTAATCACTGATGACTTTGATCCACCGCCGTCTAACTTGCAGGGCATTATAGCTATACAAGACAACATTCTGGCGGGGTTTGTGGGTAACGAACTGTACTTCTCAGAACCTGCATACCCGCACGCTTGGCCTTTTAAGTATAAGATAACGCTTGAGTATGAAATCGTTGCGCTGTCTGCTGTAGCTGGCTATTTGTTTGTCATGACCAAAGGATACCCATACCAGTTCTCCGGTGGTAATCCAGCGACTATGGCGTTTGCTAGGATCGACACACTATATCCATGCCTATCTAAACGCAGCGTAGTAAACATGGGGTATGGTGCGCTATACGCAACACATGGCGGGCTCGCATTGTACTCTCCTATAAGTGGCGGTATGTTAATTACCAAACCGCTAGAAGACTGGGACACATGGAAAGTTTCGCTTGACCCAACCACGCTTAACGCACAGTTTTTTGACGACAAATACTTTGGTGTGCATAGCACAGGCGTAATTATATATGAGCGCGACGACCAAATTGGTGGAGTACTTACTACTTCTGACTACACTGCCAATGCGTTATACTATGACCCACAGTCGGGGAGATTGTTTTTTACCCAAGACGATGAGCCTGACATATATGAATGGAATAATCTCCAACAGGGCAATGACATACTTGAGTGGAAGTCCAAGATCCTAGAGACCTCTGACTTCATAAACATAGGCGCAGCTAGGGTCATAGCTGACTACCCACCCGGTGGCCCTACTACAATATGGGAAGACACTGGGGATGTCTGGAATGAAGAACAACAACTATGGAACGCTACTGACGGAATAACATTTAAATTCTGGGCTGATGGAGTTCTTGTTTCTACGCAAGCAGTAACTTCAAACAACATATTCAGACTGCCCACTGGCTATAGAGCTGACAAATTTGAGCTGTCTGTTACATCCGGCCTACGCATACGGGCTATACATATAGGTGAAACTCCCCTTGGGTTGAAGGATGTCTAATGGCTAAGCAGTACGTAGCAATACCAGCCGTACCTACCGCAGGACTAGGATCTTGGGAGGGTAGTGTGCTTAATTCACTCAAAGAAAATGTCGAGCTACTTACTGGGCAACGCCGTGGTGTAAACCTAGATAGTGTTAGCCTAACCAAAGGTGACATTAGTGTCGTGCCACTAGAGACTGTCAACATCCAGAGGATCTCAGCCAGCGGGAGAGGGTTCGATATTAGTGGACAACAGGTGCCTAGTCTTGAAGATTATGGTAAATTATTAACGGATGTACAATTAGCCATTAACGACATAGCGACACTTCGCAACACTGTAAACTCACTAATTGTGCAATTACGAGGATAAACACATGATGGATCCGGTAAACCAAAATAAGTTTTATGGGTACCAAGCAGGTGGTATGGTAACACCACAAGGACCAGCGCCCGCTGGGTTGCAAGCTCAGGGCCAGCCCCAACAGCCAGTATCTCCGCAGATGATGGAGATGAACATCCAAAAGATTATGAATGAACAACCTCAAGCCGTGGCACAAATACGCAATGTGATTGTTGAAGAGCTTCAGTCAGGTAATCTTAGCCCACAAGAACTTACCATGATTGTACAGTTAGCTACAGTCGCTGCCCAGAACCCCCAGATGTACCCGCAGTTACGGCAGTACGCAATACAGCAAGGCTTGGCTACTGACCAAGATCTCCCTCCACAATACGATGAGGGATTGGTGTTTGTTCTCCTTCTCGCTGGGCGTGCGGCACAGCAAGTTATTGGATCAGGTGCTGACATGGCTCAAGGTGAAATGCCTGTACAGTCTATGGCTGAAGGTGGCCCGATTGTTGGCCCCGGCACTGACACTAGCGACAACATACCAATTAGAGTATCCCCCGGCGAGTACGTTATCCCAGCCAATGTGGTACGCATGAAAGGTAAAGAGTTCTTTGATTCGCTGCTTGACAAGTACAAGGAGCAGTAATGCCCAAAATCGAAATGCTATCAGCCGAACAAGTAGAAGAGCATTGGGACCAGCTTGGCCCAATCATGGAATCCGGCTGTCAAGCAAACGAGGTTGCGGTATTAGAGATCAACTCAAAAGATATTTTAGAATTAGCCAAGTCCGGTATGTGTGCGATCTTTGCTATGTGGGAAGACAACGTGATTGATTGCGCAGTAGCACTACAGTTCGGCTATGTTATGAACCACAAGTATGCGGAAGTAGTTTCGTTCGGTGGTCGTCGCATGCTGCTAGCTAAGTCTATGGCGTGGCAACCAATTTTGGACTGGCTACGTGCAAATGAGGTAGAATTCCTAGACGCACAAACTCATCCTAGGTTAGCGGCTATATTAATGAACAAATTTGGATTCACTGAGTCCAGCGTAAACATACGAATGAGGCTATAACCATGTCAAAGTCTGTTAAAAAAGTTGTTGGGATTGTAGCTGCTATTGCAATCCCCTTTGCCGCTCCTGCCATTGCAGGCGCTATCGGTTTATCTGGTGCTATCGGAGCTACACTTGGTAGTGCTGTAACTGGCGCTGTGTTGGGTGGGGTATCGGCGAAGCTGACAGGCGGGGACTGGAGGCGAGGGGCATTATTGGGTGGCATATCCGGAGGTATTGGTGGGTATGCGCAAGGGGCTCAGGCAGGGGCTCAGACAGGGGTTGCTCAGGCTGGGGCACCAGTAGTGGAAGGGGTGCCGTCATATATAGCTTCCGGCGAAGCTGGGATAGCAGGTTTAACAGAAGCAGGCTCAGCCGCTGATTATATGGCAAGTATTGGCGCTGGCGACGCTGGAGCTGGGACTTTCCTAAGTGCAACAACACCCGGCCAATCTTTTGTAGGCGCGACCACTGGTGCCGCTGATGCAGCTACCACTGCTGGGTTGAGTGGGGTTTCTGGGGGCGCACCTGTAGTCGAGGCTGTACCGGCGTATGTTGCTCCTACTGGGGCTGCTGGTACTGCTGGTACTGCCGCTGGTACTGTCGCTGGTACCCCCACTACGTTTGCACAAACACTTAGAAATGTTCCATCGGCTGTAGCTGCAAAGTTCCGTGATCCTGCTGTGTTAGCTGATATGACGTTGCGTGCAGCTGGTATGCTAGCTGGCTCTGCAATTGCTGGGTCTGGGCTGTCTCCTGAAGAAGAAGAGTTACTTGAAGCGCAGCGACAGGAGTTAGAATATCTACAGACGAACAACCAAGCGTTGTTCCAAGAGCGGCTTAACCAAGCGCGTAATCTAATAGGCGAAGCGAGATACTTTGACCCCAACTACTTCGGCTTACAGCAAGCGGCAGGAGTGCAGTTGCGTGGTGCTCGGGCTAGAGAAGAAGCTTTGGCTGGTATTGACCCACGTCGCGCAGGTCTACGAGCGGCTGAAGAACGTCGTGCCAACTTAGCCATTGGTCGTGATGTAGGTACTGCGTACAGCCAAGGCTACCAAACGGGTACCGAGGGGCGCACTGGGCTACTAGAGGCGGGCTTGCGACAATTACCGACTGGCGCACCTGCTACCGCACTGGGTGCTTATGGACAGACACTGGCTAATATGTATGGTGGCGCTGCTAGTAGGCAGGAGCAGTCCCAGAGAGACGTTGGATCGTTGTTTGAATCATTCCGTAGCCCTTACCAGACGGAAGAAGAACGTGGCAAATCTACCACTGGCGTTGGTCGTCAGGGTCTTTTCGGATAAGGTGACAACATGGCAAACTTTGGGCAATTAGTAGCGGGTGCAGGTCGTGTCAGTCAAGGCATGGAACAAGCCCGTGGTGTAAGGCAGGCTAACGAGGCCCGTGCGCAACAGCTCCAAGAAGGTAGAATGCGACTGGAAGAACTACGTCGTATGGAAGAAGCGCGTGCGCGTATGTCACAGTTACCATCTACTGTAGGCGACTTGAGTTTTGACCCTACTGGTGGGTATCAGGCTAGACCAACATATCAAGCACCCGCTGTAGCGCCACAGGCTCCGCCCTCTCCTACTGGTGTAACTGCTCCTGCTGTAACCATGGGTGTTACAGCTCCAACTGCTGGTGTGAAACCAACTCCACCCACAGCTACGCCTCCTGTAGCTACGGCTCCTGAGCCTACGACTGCTGCGCCTGCTAAAGGACAGATGACGAGAGAGATGTTTATGGGTCTTTCTCCAGAAGTGCAGCAGCAGTATTTGCAACGCGAAGCAGATATCCGTGGGTTTGCTAGCATCCCAGCGTTTTTAGCCGACGTGTTTGTTGGTATGCCAGCGGAGTATGCTGGGCGGGCAGCGGAATCTTTTGCAGAGTCTAGGCTTGGACGTACACTTGGACTTACTGCTCCGGGGGAAGAGGCTAATTATAGAGGTCTAACCGGTGGTACAGCATCACCTTTCCAAGAGTCGTTACGCCAAGCAACACCAACTACATTAGATGCGTATATCGCAAGCCTACCTAGTGACGCTGAAGTACAGGGCATACCGTCTGATACTGACCAACCAGAGATAGGAGAG
>Ga0208303_1000250_pt1 | contig 22720 bp, 37 predicted proteins | sample CB_VirMetaG_2_FD_184537 | JGI IMG/M metagenome (GOLD analysis project Ga0208303, IMG submission 184537) | Freshwater to marine saline gradient viral communities from Chesapeake Bay - CB_1504_2 Viral MetaG (SPAdes) (version 4) | ecosystem: Environmental > Aquatic > Marine > Coastal | place: USA... | reverse complement strand
AAACTCAGTAGTAGGTGTACCTAAGTCAATGTCGTTATCCGTTACAGGAATGACTACGCCATCTTGAATACGTAGTTGTTCTACTGTAGCTGCAGCAACTTCAACAAAGACACCTACACGATTATTTAGATTATCAACTACAACTTTATTAAGTGCGTCTAGGTCAGCAATAAGTGGAACATATTCACCTTCACCTGAGCTACCGTCATGCTTGTGTCCACCTGATTGAGCAAAGGCATCACGTAGAGCATTATACTCAGCATTAATAGGTGCAGCCCGTACCGTAGCGGTAGGGATAATGTCTGCTGTAGATTGGCGTACATAACCTGCCATTTAGTTGTGCTCCCTTTAGCGCCTATCACCTAAACCATACGTAAGTGTAATGGCTTGAATAGTGTGACTTGCATTTGTATTGTTTGTAACATAGCTTACAGAAATAGATTTACCCGATCCTGCAATATTGTTTAGTGCTTTAGGTGATGGATTACCATCGTAGATGTCACCTGCATCATAGATAGCTGTACCAAAAACAGCAGCGGCACCTTCAGTAGAGAAGTTATACGATGATGGATTAGATGTATTTGTATCATCATAGTCATAGGATATACCAACGAAGACTTCTGTATTACCTTCAGACTTTAGGAATGTAGTTACTTTATATAGTATCTTACGAATCTCTGGGTCTTCCATGTAGAAGTAAGGTGTTTGATACAGACTAAAGATTTCAGCACCATCAAATGAAGCACCACGTTCTTGTCTAAATACTCTACCAGAACCATCGCCATGAATAACATATTCAAACTGGCCTATGTAACCACTAGCAACACAGTTAGCTTCAATGCCTACAAGTTGACTATACTCAAAGATACTTTGTTTATTAGCACTTTTACGAATAGCCCCAATTAAAGATAGAGATGAATCATTCTTAAAGAAAAACCTGAACTGTGACTTCTTACGTAGAACAACAATACTAATATCTGTAACCTGTTCTGATAGGTAGTAGTTGTCAAAGATAGACTGGATCTCTTTAGATACAGGTGCTAGTTCAACGTCACCAATCCTATCAGTACCTGAGATAGGACGAATGCCATCTGGGCCTAAGAACAGTAGATCACCACCAAACTCAACAACACTATCAGGTGCAATACAACCTAGATTAGCAGTAACATTCTCAAGTACAAAGTTGGCAATATTATTACCAGTAAGCTTTTTAATATTGTTTGAACCAAATATGTATAGTTCATTACGAAACTTCTTAACTGCAGTAATAGTAAAGCCTACGTTGATAACACCAGCACCATTAGCAGGAGAGAAGTCTGTAGCATTTAATGGTGCAGAAAAGAATATGTTGTATGGTTCTGTTGCATCGCCAGCTAGGAATAAGTGTGATGCAAACTCTTCTGAAAACTTAGGTGCAGCAGGTGCAGTGTTAGCTGCAATAGAAGTAAGTTGTACGTAGGTAGTACCATTGTAGATAGCAGCAAGATTAACACCATCAGTAAGTACAATGTTTTCTGTTGCCCAGTTAAAGCTATTAAAACGTACTCTACTAACATTAGTCATGTCGGGTGTGCCAGCAGAAGTAACGGCAACCCAATCACTAGTAGCTATATCCCAGCGGTGAAAGTAGTTATAACCAGAGTTAGGTTTTCTACACGCAAAGATACCATCGTTAAGATTACCATTAACACACACACCAAGTACAGGACCACTACCTTCTACAGTACCGAAGTCATTCTGATATCCACTGATCCTACGATAACCACCAGACAAAGCTGGCTCATAGTTAATCATTCGGATAGCACTACCTGATAGCTGAGATGCTTGTGTTAGTGGATCTACGTTAGTGACAAGGCCACCTGCAGACACAGCAACAAATGTGCTTAGATTATCTGCCATGATTTATAACGCACTGCTTATGACACTTCCAAAGAAGTTTCGTTGGATGATTGTAGAAGTAACATTAGGCTTAATGTCCATCACAAGTCTACGCATCATCTTAATGCCATCATCAAATTTCTGTTGGTGCATAGATGCCTGTTGATCATTGGAACGGAAACGCATGATGTAGATCATGGCACCGTCTAGTAGAATATGTTTAAATCTTTCAGGAATAACACATACGTCAGTAGCATTAATCATGTCTTCTGGGTATAGCCAGTAACGGTACTCAATTACATAAGAGTCATCAGGTACAGGAGTAACACCGAACTTATTATCCTGTGTCATATATACCAGTTGTGGGATTGTGTTATTTGCACCTGAGTCTTCATTAGGGCGATGCTTATCAATGTAAGTATCATAGGTAATTAGTGTTAGGCGTTTAGGTGTATTGTTTACAAGTTTCTTTAAATAGAATGTTTCCCAATCTGCACTGGAGTAGTTAGATGGGAATGCATAGGTAGATGTACCTGCAGTTAATGTCTGTTCATAAGTAACTAATGTAAAAGGCCACTCTTGTACTTCTTGCAGCATCTCACGCATAGCTGAGTTAACGGCATCCTTAGCTAGTGCTTGCACGTTACGTGCTGCACTGAAATCTGTTTCGTTAATTGATACTTCATTTAGTCTGCGAAGTAATTCGTTAACAAGATTAATATAGGTAGCCATTTGTCACCTTTATAAAAGATATAAGTGGGCCAGCATATTGCCAGCCCACCTAAGTAGATATTAGCGCAAGTTGTACTTGGCTGTGATCAGAGCTTCAGGACGCAAGATTTTGCGGCCATAGAGGTGCATACCACGAACAATGTCAGCAAAGCTGTCAGGGTCACGATATGTTTCGGTTTTGTTGATTTGCTCAGCAGTAGCAACCGAAGAGTCATGACCAGCTACGATAACACCAAAGTTGTCGGCGTTAGAAGCAGCATTGGTAGCAGGACCAGTACCGATTGTTGGCAAGTTATTGGACACGTGTACACGGAAGCCATGTAGGTTATTCAATACCATACCATTTTGTAAGCCAGCACCGCCGAAGTCAGCATTCAAAAGACGAGAGTCTTCATCACGCAAGATTTCCATGAACACTGGATCTACGACCAACCAACGACCTGTAGTTGCTACGTTAGCTTGGTCCATCTTACGGGCCATACGAGCAATCAACTGAAGTGGGTTTGCTTCACCAGCAGTCGAAGGAACGCCAGTTGCACCACCAGTACGTGGCGACAATGCTACTGAAAAGTCTACAGTACCAGCATTGAAGTCAAGACCAGATAGTTTGTTGGCAGCAAGCAATTCGTCCGAACCAGCAGTTGTGTCAGCTTTAGTACCGTTAACAGTAGTGTTAACAGTGTCTGGCGAGGTGTGAAGTGCAGACTGTTTGTAGCCAGATAAGTAGCCAAGAACGTCTTGGTCAAACTGGTCAGCCAAACGGTAAGCAGCACGATCCGAAGCCAAGGCTTGGAAGTTTACATGCGAATGAGCCTCCTCAATATCGTCAACTTTAAAAGCAAAATAGTTAGCTTTGTCTACAGTCAACGAAAAGTCTGCATCAAGGATGTCTTGTGGTGCAATAACAGTACCACGAGCATATGCCGATACAGAGATTTCAGGCTCTTTGATGATCTTTACAGAGTCACCCATGTTGGCGATTTCGCCAAAGTAATCTGAGTTAGTGATAGCTTCAACAATAGATGCTTTGCGGAATGCAAGTTGCACCTGTTTGCTGTAAATAACGGGTGAGAAGTTGCCATTAGGCAAATTGCCCCAGCCACCAGCGGATTGAAATGCCATTTTGTTTCTCCATGCTTTTCAATACAGATGCAAATATACAATTACTTGTATAGAGGCTGATTGTACTTAGGGTGCGCTTTAAATAGTATCGGCCAACACTATCATATACGGGCCATGACGGATCAGGTTAGTCTAAAAGACCATTGATATTTGCGAATTTAGTGAGGTTTAGTTTAAAGTGAGTGGGTGCATACTAAATATGGGCCACTCACTTTTATCATAACACTAGTTATACTTAGGATAAACTAGTTGTCAATAGCTTTTATCTAGCATTTCCAGATATATCGTAAATAAATTTACCTGAACGAATAGAGTCCATGATCTCATCGGCTCGTTTCTCGTACTCTTGTGCAGACATTTTAGAAACTTGTGACTCACGAATGTGTCCTTTAGAATCATTTTCATTTGGTCTACTACGTTCTGATCGTGTATTCACAGAACGTGCGGCATCTTTATTAGTCGAAGGTTTCTTTGTAGTAATACCACGATCTGCTTTATACAGGTCAATAGCACGGGCAGCGGAACGAGCATCATTATCATTATCGTATAATGCTTCTTGAATCCACTTAGGTTGTTCTTCAGCCCAAGTATGAAAGTCGTCGTCTTCACGAATCTTATCAAAGTCAGGGTGTAGCTGCATTAATTCAACTTGTGCTTTTTCTTTAGTGGCACTAGCTTTCATTTCATCAATAACTTTAACTCGTTCCTCTAGGTCAGCAGATTGTTCACGTGCTTTCTTAATGGCAATAGTTTCGATGATAGCTGCAACATCAGGGTATTCTTTAGCCCAAGCCTCAATGTCTTGATCAGACTTAGGTAGTTTAATTTCACTCTTAGTGCTACTAGACAGTTGTTTTTCTAGTGCAGAGATACGAGATTGTAATTCATTTTCTTTTAGCTGGGTATGTCTACGAAGATCACCATACCGTTTCTTAAAGGATTTATCTTCAGCAGATACAGGATCATCGTCTTGCTCTACTTCTTCTTCTTGTCCTTCACCACGTTGCTTAGCCATTAACTCTGCAAGTTCTTCTTCTTCACGTTGAATACGTTCCGCATTAGAATACTTACGATTTCCGAAAGCAGTAGTTTTCTGTGGTGTCATTTCACCAGCCATAATAGTATCGTTCATTTTATTTCTTTCTTACTGGGGCCACCGTGGCCGTGTTGGACGGGGGATGAGTAGCCAGCGGATTTGGAATTACTGCATTGGTCTAGCAGCAAGTCCTTTTCTAACTGGAGCAGCAGCAACAGGTGCAGTAGCTTCAGCAGGAATTTCGGTAGGTGTAGTAGGTGAACCTAAGCCTGTAGGCATAGGTGTTGTTGCTTCTGTAGGTATATTATCTTGTGCAGAAGAAATACCTTGAATCATTTCAGGACCAAGAACTTTGCCCAGTAATTGAGCTTCTGGTGTTTCAGTAAAAGCACTAACCATTTTCTTTTCTTCATCGGATAGATTAGCTATACGAGAATTTACTTGAGATAGATAATCATTAAAACTTACTTCTTGTTCCATTATACTAGTTCTCCATTTTGTTTACAAGACATATTATGTACATAACCAATCAAAGAACAGATAGAACCGCCAATAAACATAATAGCTTTTCCTGAAAGATTTGGTTTATATTCTTCTGGTTTTAGTTTATGTGCCATCTCACTTGCCCATGCTTTTGTGATAGGCCACATTATAGCACGTAATGTACGGGCAGGTAAAGTGTTTGTTTGAATAAACTTAGCAACTGGAACAGCCCAAAGTCTATAGCCTTTAACCATAGTAGGATTAGTTTTTTCTAGGCTTTTACCGAAGACATCATCCAATGCCCAGATATCATCTGGTAGGTATCCAAGATTACGGAAGGCTGTACACACAGCAGACTTATCTGCTTTTTCTTTGCCACCGTTATCATTAGTTCCAGTTTCTTTATATTGCCCTGTTTTTGGGTCTTTTACAACATCAACTGTACCTGTTCCAAGGAAACCTGTTTTAGAATATAAGCTACCATCGGCATTAGAAAATACAGTTCTATTAGTACCCTCTGTTCTAGCTGCAGTACCAGTAGGATTACCGTCATTATCTCTATCTCTGTCATTAACAACAACGCCAGATAGAACACCAGTTTTACCTTTTTGTTCTACTCCAGAAATTTTACCTGCAGTAGATACCATGTTATTAACCGTAGTACCTGTGTAACCTTTTTCACTATACTCTGCTGCAACACCATCTCGTTTCTTTTGAGCAGCAATGGATGCATTCATAGCAGCCGTAGCTGTTGCATTTATTGATTTTACTGCAGATGGAGTAAGGCCAGCCGTTCCTTTAGAAAGCTCTTTTGTTTGGGCCACAACACTTGGGTCAACCGTAGGTTCTTTATACTCACCACCTTTTGCTGCTTCTTCAAGGGTAGAAGGTCTATCTGTAAATAGCCTTGATAGAAAAGAACTATTAGAAGCATATATGTCTGATAGAGCTTTCTTTTGTTCTGGCTCCAAAGTTGGATTATTAAACTGATTTACTAGTGCCGCATCTAACTTTCTATTTTGGTGTGTACTTGCAGCACCAACAAATAGACCAATGCCAGGAATAGCACTAAATATACCCATTGCTGTTTTTGCCGCAGGGCTAGTAATCTCCGTTCCAACTTCAAATAATTTATCGTAACCTATGTTATCCCAATCTATGCCTTTTTTAGCTGGCATACTATCTTCAATAGCTTTACCACGACCCTCATTATTTTGCGTAGGTGCTGTGGGGGCTTCTATAGAAGGTGCTACAGGTGCAGGTGCAGCAGGTGCTTCGTCTACTCTAGTATACCCAACAGGTACATCATACAAAGGATTACCTAAACCATCTAAAGGAATTTCCATTGTTTCCCCTGCAGCATTAGTGTATTTACCCATCTTAGTGCTAGGTGGCAATCCATCTTTTGTTCCAAGAACATCCTGTTGCTTTGGTAGTACAGGAGTAGTAAAGCCTTCTGGCATTTTATAAGTAAACCCACCTTGAGGTGCTGCCTGTAAATTGTACTGAGGCATAGTGGTATTAACAGTAGGATTAACAGGTGCAACTGGAGCAACGGGTGTACCAAAGGTAGAAGCAGGGGTATATGAAATACCTGTGTTACCTGTAGTAGTAGTACCTGTAGCAGGATTATATCCACCTACTTCAAAGTTACGAACATAACCACCATTAGCATATTCCATGCTATTGCCTTCTTCGTCCTCTACTTCAAGGTCTTCCATAGAGAAGGGCATGTCGTCTTCCATAGTAGCTTCATCAGAGTTACCCATCTGACCCATAGATTCCATCTTAGCTAGACCAGCCTTAGCTACGTCACGCATTTTCATAATGTGTGCAAGGCCGTAGAAACGTACTACATCTGCAGGAAGGACAAACTCACCTTCACTTAATTTAGCATCAATGTCATCCCGTACTTCTTCTTTCAAAGAACCTGCAGGAACATCGTTACCTGATACCTCATCTACAGAACCGCCTTCATCTTTAAGACCACCATCTGCAAATAGTTCCATTTGTTTCCCTAGCATAGGAGTACCACCTTTGTTAAATTCTAAACTCTCACTGCGTTTACGTGCAGCAGACACGGCTTCTTTTACAGTATTATGTGTACTAGTAGGTGAGATCTTACCTGATTCTAACATAAGAATCAGTGTGTCATCGTCGTATTGTACACCACTATGTATACTTGGGACGTTAATCCATTTGTCTTTATATTTAATTGTAGTAGACTTTTCAGACACCATTTCGCCTTCAGGTGTTTTGTATACATCCCGACCTGCTTGGGTTTTCTTACCTGTTCCTGTGCCTACTTTTTTATCAGCCATTGGCGTTTATCTCATCCCTTAGTTTCTTAATCTTACGTAGAATATGTACTGCGCCTTGTGACCTGTGTAATACTGCAACATCACCAGACTGTTCCATAACACGATGTTGCTCTTCAATTAAAGCATCAAGGTAATTACTGAGGTGTTCCCATTGCTGGTGGCTGTTGACCAGCCATTTGAGTTTGCTGAGAAGCTCCTTGTGCATTGCCACTAAATCCTTGTTCTTGAGGTAAAGGTACTTGACCTGTTCCGATTGTACCACCACCTGCGCCAGAGGTATCCATAGCATCAGCACCAGCAGGTGCACCACCTTGTTGTGGTTCTGTTGATTGGAAACCTTTCATGAGTTCTGCTTGTATCGCTGCTTCATCCACGTTATTTGTAACTTTGTCTGGATCAAGTTCAAGCGACTTAGCAATCTCACGAATAATATACTGGAACTTTGCAAAAGGTGCAAGGGCTGGACTAGAAGCAATTTGAAGAAACTGCATTAATCTTTGGCTACGTACTTCGTTAGCCATTAGACTTTCAGTACCACGAGCCTTAACTTCAAGATCACCCTTAATGGATTTATCAAAGTCAAACTGCATGTTGAATTGGAATAGACCCTCACCTAATGGGCGAAGCAAGTAATCGTCTACGTTCTTAATAACATTCTTAACACCACCACTGGCAGCATTCATTAGCATAGAGATACCAGAAGCTGTACGACCTACACCACTAACACCTGTCTGACCATGTGCGAATGAAGGGAAGCCAGTGCTTTCATCTGCAAGGACACGAGCCTTGTCAAACAACTGCAAGTTCTCTTGTGATACGTTAGGAAATTTAGTACCGAAGATAGCTTGGCCAGGAGCACCACCTTGCCTACGGAACACTTTGCCAGGATATACTGATAAGTCTTGGCCAGGAACTAGGTTAGTTTCATCAATCTCAATGAGTAGATTACCAGACATTACAGCATTGTCAACTGCCATTCGCATAAAGCCATTCATCAAAGTTTGTGTGTCATCCATATTCTCTGCAATACCTACACCAAAGAAGCTGTAAGGATTAAGTTCATAGGGTGCAGCCATGTAAGGAATGCGAGTAGGTTTGAATGGGTTTAATACCATACGAATAAGTTTACCGTTACAAATCCATACATTGGCCTGTAACTCATCTGCTTCTTTTAATTCAGATGGAATGTCTACTTCATTATCAATAAGCATCTGAGTATCAATAGTACCCCAATACTCTAATACCTCAAAACGATCAATGCCATGCTCTGGTGCATAGTCAGATAGATCATCTTCCCAGTACTCTTTAGTGTAGTTCTCACCCATAGCAATGGCTTCTTCAATAACTTTGCTACGGAAGAAGGGACGTTTTCTCAAAGCACGAAGTTGTGTACGAGAAAGTTTATGCCGTTCAATTACATATTGCGCATCATCCATATTAGCTGCGTCTGGATCTGGATAAAAATTCCACACAGATACATGTGAAACCTGCGGTACAGTCTTAATAGTCGGATTATATGTTCCATCATCTTCCCAGTTTGGGTATTCTTTGTCAACAGCAAATGGGCCTTTCATAACGCCAGTGCCAAATAATGCCATTTCAAATGCCGTGCTACGTAGATGTTTGTTAGCACTGGATTCCTCTAGTTGGTCATGTATTTTTTTCTGCATTTTCTTAGCAGCAACCATAGCTGGACTAAAGGTAATTGCAGTAGGAGTTTTACCTACGCCTTCTTTTAAATTATCAAGACCTTCTAGCTCTTTAGTTAAGGGGCCAAGCTTTTCTTGTAGAGATCTAGCTGTGGCACCTGCTGGTAGTTTCCTACCATCTTCTCTAAAGCCATAAGGACTTACATTAATATCCCTATCTGCTATTTCTTTAGGTAGCTTAGGGTCAAAGTGAGCATCCTCAACGACACCATCAGGTAGCTCAGTAGGATCAATTGTAATTGGGAATGCATTGTTAGCAAATAGTACGTCAACAATCTGCCCATAAGCAGCTAGTGTTTTAGTTTTAGTTACTTTAATAAATACTCGTGACTTCTCAGCTTCTGTAAATTGTACTTCGGGGCTATACAAACCACGATAGTTACGATAGGCACGTAGCCACCGTAGTTCATCTTGTTTGCGATAGTCTTCTGCCTTCTGATATTTTTCCATAACAAATGGAATAATTTTACTCTCAGCAGTATCCATCAATGTAGAATCATCTGTGTCATCAAGACCAGCAATCTTATCTTCAATGAATGTGTTTTCGTTGTCTGCCATTTATTTTATCCTTAGTACCCAAATGTCGCATCTGCTACACGCATCCCACGGTGAGGTCCACCATTAGGATCATAATCAAATATACTAAACCTTGGTCTGGACATTATACCGTAACGCAAAGCATCATACAAGTGGTCTTCTGAAGTAGTGTCGATGTCTTCAGGATTTCTTTTATCAATAGGTAGAGCAGGTAGTTGTGAAATAATATTTGTACATGAATTAAAGAATACTAGTCTAGCTTCTTCCGTGTACTCGTCTATCTGTAGTCTTCTGTGAACTTCGTTCTTACCTGCAACACGAGAACCTTTACTACGATCTGAAGGTCGCCATCTGCAGCCACGATGAATCATTTGCTCAGCAAGGCTAGGACCAGTATCCCCACGTTTATGCCACAAAGAACTATCCAGCACACCGTATTTAATGTTCCCATCGCCAGCCTCAAGTCCAATGATCATATCTGCCAAATCAGTGGCAAGTACTTTAGATACGTATAATTCCCTGTAGACAATAAGCTGTTCGGATGGACTAACAGCGAACCAAACCACACCAGACTTACTGCCATATCCATAGTCACAAGCCCGAAACTTAACCCAATTGTGGGGAATATCGAAAGGCTCAATAACGTGTGTTCTACGGTCAAATTCCGTGAAAGCAGCACCTTCCTTGATATCCCAATCGCCATCTAGTAACTGCCTTCTCTGTTGTTCTGGCAAGGATAGAAGCATAGCCTCATAGTCACCTTGTGCCGCAAGATATGGATTATCACTTAGCCGTGCAGGAATGAATCTACGTTTGAATAGTGGCTTCCCAGCTTTAGCATGACCAGCAGGGTAACGTAAAGTTTCCGTAGTTTCAATGTCAGTAGCATCAAAGGATGTATTTGGTGCAGAAGGATCAATGAACATCTTCTTAACCCAGTGATGTCCTCTACCACCTGGGTTGGTAGTAGCTCTCATAAACACTGGTAGATCGTTTGCAGTGGACCGTAGACGAGATCTCATGTAGTTCCACGCAAATGGTGTAGGCCACTGGGTTAACTCGTCAAAGCCTATCCAGCTAAATGCCAGACCTTGGTACTTCAAGGCATCGTCTTCTCTATCTAAGTAAGACATCCATAGCCTTGCACCAGAGGGCGCAGTCCACTGCATCTTTCTCTCTGACCACTTAATCCCAGGCCAGATCTTAGGATACATCTCTTGTGACTTAAAGATAAGCTCACGTAATTCCTCTGTAGTGTGACGTAGTAGTAGTCCACTGAAGGAAGGATGTCCCATATATCTTAAGGGGTCTGCAAGCATGGCATAAGATTTACCACCACCAGCACTGCCACCATATAATACTTCACGTTCACTAGCAGCAAGAAACTCCGTCTGTGGACCCAAGTTAGGTTTGAAGATTACATTATTATCTTCTTCAATCTTTTGTATTGCTACTCTATCAATGAGGGCAATAGGATCAGGAAGAGGTTGCTGTACCTTCTTGATTACTTTCTTTGAATGAACCGAGGACTTTGGAGTCGAGTTCTTCCGCCTTGGCGACCGCCTTTTTGGCATAGTCTGCCCATCGACGTAGGCTTGCAGCTTTGTTTTTTCTTCTTCGTTCATTTTGCAATCGTTTCATTAATCCAACATGGGATATAGTTCTACCAGTATTACGAGTGAGCCAGTTAGCTACTTCTCTGTAAGAGTACTGCTTGAGATATTTCTTAGCCATCTCAAGTTTATCCAGTTCGTCAGCTATCGGTAGTAAGACACCTGCATCGTTTGGATCAAGTTCATATCCAAATGGTATTGTACGTGAAACTTTGGGAATTGCAACCCATAAATTATTTTCTTTTATATCTGTGAACTGTGGAAGCTTCCACTGTCCTGCCGCAAGTCTACTCATCGTCATCTTCGTAGTCAGCACGATTCTTCATTGGCATTAACATGACACCACCTTTGGCTTCTACTTGTAGTTTCTCTGTCTTAACCAAACCAGTACGATCCAGTAGTTCTTTAGCTGCTACCATCTTGTCACGGATACCTAGCTCTGTAGGGTCATATAAGCCCCCTACGAGGGCCATTGCAGCTTTAGGTGCATTCCTAGCCATGAATGTCTGTGTAGCCTCTAGGATCTCCTCTTTGAGGCTGTTAACGACCTCTGTAGTTGGTGTGTTGTCAGAGTAACCAGCCATCTTCTTTGCAGTGACTACATCACCACCCGCATTATCAAATAATACATTTAGAAATGCTTGCTGTTTATCTGTGAGTTCTCTTGCCATTATACTATGCTTTCTTTAACCAGCCAAAGATCTTATTTGTTTCTTGTGTTCTGTGATCTAGGCCATGAGTGCCACCATTAACACGTTTAGTAATACGTAGGATAGTATCTACATTGACACCTTCATCTGCAATACTCATTAGACCATTCTTTTCAAAGAACCATAGTGCAGTTTCAAATGCTAGTTCACGTTCAAGTAAGGAAGGATCAGTTAGAACATCGGGGAGGTTCATGTCATGAGCAAAAGCTTTATGGTTATCATAGCCTGTTAATTGTAAAAAACCTCTGCCAATATAGAGAGAGGCCATTTCTTTTGAGGTGTTCCCCATTCTGCCAAAGTAGACATTCTCAGCTAGGGCTTTAGGGTTACGTGCGAATGGTGCAGCTTCTTCTACAGACTTAAAGCGGCTAGGCCATACTTTGCACATAACCTCTGCTGAGTAGTTTAAGTTTTCACGTGTAAGTTTAAACCCACCACTCTCATGCGATGCTTGACCTAATAGGTGTGCACCACGTTCAGGTGTCAGTTTAAAGTGTGCTGCAATGGCCTTAGCTGTATTAGGGCCAAAGCTACCGTCTGCTGCTACGCCACATTTAGCTTGCAGCAGTTTCATTGCCTCACTCATTTAGATACGCCCTTTGTCTTTTCAAATGTACGTAAGCCACCTAATCCTAGCATACCAAGTAGTATAGGCATTAAGTCACTTGTATTAAGTTCAGGTAGTGGAGGCATGTCAACTCCGAATACTAACAAGAAGAACACAAAGAAAGGCTGTAAGATAAATGACCAAAACAATGCTAACCCACATATCCATCCTATACTAGGGCGCCACCCCCCTTTAAAGAGTGATCCACTGGCAGCTTCAGCTTTATTAACTTCAAGCTGAGCTAACATCTGTTCGTTAGCCATTCTCTCAGACATGGTGGCTATCTCGTGAGCAAGCTTAGCTGCTTGGTCTTTGTCAGGTACAATCTTATCAATGATACTTGTTACTGGTCCGACTAGTGTATCTAGTAATCCCATCATTCTACTTTCTTTTGTAGTACTTAAATTGTACTGGCTTAGTATTCTGTACGATGTACAGCTTAAGTTGCTTACGTAAATAAACAACCTCCGCTGTTACATCTATATCTTTACAGATTAAGGTAGCTAATCTTTTAGTAGGAGCCATGTAGTTTGGGTCCACCGAATGCAATCTGCGGAATGTCATGACGGTTAACACCGATGTCACGCAATTCTTTATCGTTCATACGTGACAGTTCTGACAAGGTGACATAGCCACGATAAAACTCTGCACGTTTAGTTTGGATCTTAATGATGACGTTCCATATTTTCTTAAGCATTTAATTCTCCTATATATGCTGGTATACCACAGTAGTAGTATATAGGAGAGTTATATCATACTTAGTTGTATCATACTATTGCTAAGAATGCAAGCCCGTTATGCTAATAACACATGTTATGTAATTATTGACTAGGTGTAAATGTTTCTACTGCTGAACCTATAAGATCCATATGCCCAGCGCTTACTGTTTGTAACTGTATCATATCACCTGGTGATAGGAACAATCTGATAGGGCTAAAGGTCTGAAACTCACTTGTGTTAAGATTCTTACCCCCAACAAAGTTAGACGTATATGAATCAGCAGCTACGTACCACTTGACTGATACAGTATTATTTGATCCTGCATTAATTACATGAAGGAACACAATCTCTGCTGAACAGTTAGGTGGACATGTGTATGCTGTATGCAAATCAGTATCCTGCACATCAGCCCAGAAGCTTTTATTTCTTGATGGTCTAACTAGTGCCATTACTTCTTACTCACTTTAGGTGGCAAGTCTTTCTTGTGATATACATACTTACTGGAAGCTGTATGCTTTGCACCAGACATTAACTTACCCTTTGCGTCTTTATGGGTGGCACCTTTATATTCAGTGCCACCCTTAAAGTAATGTTTAACTCCAGCAGCCATTACTACTTCTTCTTGGCCATGCCACCTTTAGCAGCATTCATAGTCTTAGCTTTATTAGGCACTTTCTTAGGCTGTGCTTTAACGAGCAAGTCACGTAGTGGTACACCAAGTGTCTGTGCTTCTTTCTTTAGGGCCTTAAGCCATGCGGGATCTGTGGGCATTTTATTTCTTTCTAGTTTGTGTTGCGGGAACCGAAGCTCCACAATTTACATATCCGCCTTTAGCCATCTTAAGATTTTTAGGACGGGGTTTAGGACGAGGTGATGTTTTAAGACCTTTGTCTTTGGTCATCTCTTTACGTTCTTTGCCTTCACGGTCAGATGCTCTCATGGCACGTGCTAGTGCCTCCTCATCCATCATGTCCGAAATAGCAGTATCAATAGCAGCTTTATATTTACCAGCCATGTTACTTACCTTTAGGTTTCTTACGACGATCTACCGAAGAAATCACACTGCCTGACTTACGTAAGTCATTGGCACCAATACGATTCTTTGTAGCCATGCCACCCTTAGAGTATTTGCCACCAGCCTTGTAAGCTTCTTCACCAGCTTTTTGTGCAGCCCGTGATTCAGATAGTGAGTAAGCAGGTTTAGCTGGCATACCTTTAAAGGTAGTATCAGCAACCTCACCTGATGTAGTCACACCTGTATACTTACCACCACTCTTAGCAAAGTACTGATCTTTATTGTACGCAGTCAAACCTCTTGGCAAGCCTACACTCTCTCTTTGATCGGGAGACATGGCTTGATACTGTTCTTTAGTGTACCGTTTTAGTTTAGCAATAACTTCTGGGCTGTCATTGAGAGTATTCTTTATAGAAGCACTCACAAATCTATCACCTTCTACTTTAGGCATAGCACGAACACTGCGTTCTTTCTCTGACCAAGCTTGTGACATACCATCACCACGACCTTTTCCACCAGCAGCTTTTACTGCAGCTTCTTTTTCTTTAGTGGCAGCACGTTGTCTTGTCCTAGCTCTCTCTACTGCAAAAGCTGTCTTACCTTCCGCATAAGCTGTAGTACGACCCTCATCTTTTTTCTCAGTACCACGACCACCCTTGGATTCCCCAACAGTTACCTTACCTTTTCTTGCTTTCGCAACTTCAGCAGGTGTCATCTGGCCCTTACGTGAGGGTTTAGATTTAGGTGCCTCTTTAGGTGCCGCATCTTTAGCTTTAACTTCAGAAGCTAGGTTAGTATTGTACTTATTACCCTTCCAAGTAAATGTACCACCAGCACCCTGTGCCTTACGTGCAGCAGCAAAGGCAGATTTAAAGCTACCCTCTGATGAACTGGAAGTAGCCTTAGCTTTATCTTTCTTAATACCTTTACCTGCTAGTATTTTACCAAGTACGGTTTCACTGAATTTCTTCTTAGCCATTATATCTACCCCCTACTTAAACGGATTCTTAGGTGTGAATCCACCAAAGGGTTTCTTATTGGCTTTACCTTGTTCCATGTTTCTACCAAGTTTATCAGCTTGAGCAGCACGTGCACCACGAATACCAGCAAGCTCATTAGCCATAGGCGTTACGTTAGCACCAGCAGCTTTAGCTTCTTTAATGGCAGCACGTAGTTTGTAAATAGCAGAAGCTTCATTACGTGCATTCTGACCAACTGGCTGTTTGCCAATAGCACCACGCTTTTGTGCAGCAGCATTATCTGCTTTAGCCATTACTTCTTTACCTTTAGCTACACCAGCTTTTTGTTTAGCTTCAGCTTTCTTAGGTGTTACTTTAACAGGGGACTTCTTAGGTGCAGCTTTAGATGCTGTGTCTGCAGCTTTAGCTTTCTCTGCTCCCTTAGCAGCCTTCTTGAGAACTCGTCCCATAATAGTTGAAATGCCCATAGTGTATGTTTCCTTTTTACCACTTTACTTTATCTGCCCAATAGGCTGCACTAAGCTTACCTTTGGCGATGTTGGCTGAGTGTCTAGCTTTAAAACTAGATCTTTTCTTTTTCATTGCGTCTGATTCATTCGCTTTCGGTTTACCTGCAGTACTTGCACCTTGTTCACCAAAACGAATAGTTTTTATTTTGTCACCTTCTTTTGCTACAACTATGTGTGACTTTTTTGGGTGGTCGGGTGTACGTTTAGGTTTATTAAAACCTGTAACGCCAGCACGAGTTACTCTGCTATCTGTTTTTTGCATACGAACTCTCTGTCCAACCTTCAGCCCTCATCGCATCTTCTACGTGCTTTAAGGAAAACTTCCTACCATAGTGAGCCTCAACGGCAGTACGTACATAGAATACATCACTGTGGGGAATATGTAGTTCATCCAATGTATCATTTAGGATAGCCTTATAGAACTCTTCCAATACATTGTCTGTATATAGTTTTACGGATTTCTTTGCCATTGTCAATACTTTATTTAATACAAATTGATACCGCCTAACGGCAATATTGCAATTACGTATTCATATTGTAATAAAGGATGCTGTATGTGTACACTTAAGTGTTACAGTTAAAGTGTATTATTAAAGTTTTATTCCTTAAGTACTCTTTATTATAGTATTCTTTTTATCTATGTGTCAAGACATTTATTAAAGAACATTTTAATGATTCAATTTAAGTGTATAGTTTAAGTGTAAGTAAGTATCTTAGTTATACACACTCTATAATACTATGTCAATACACAATCGACATGAGCAGTACGATTAATACGTATACTGTGACACAAATACCACACATTATGTGTCCCTATGCCCGTGTTAACCACTATATGTGTAATGTGGTTAACAGTACAGAATACCAGATCTGTGTATGTACGTGTATATAACTACTACGTGACCCCCACTGGCCCCTGCCCACCCCCTTCACCGTGCAATTCCACGTATAATACATCGTCATGACGCAGGGTGAAAGAACCAATGACCAACAAATCCACCATAATAGCTAAAGCTATAACAAAAACAGTGACTTACTTGTCTACGACAACTGTTATGGAATCAGTTGCCTAGTAAAAATCTATGTGAAACATAGGGGTTTGAAGAAACACAGACAACACAAAGTGTTGATGCACATAATAGACCCCCCATCTTTGATGGGACACATCTCTTGATCTTTGTAAGACTTTGATCACTTTCCAATCGACACCATTAGTCCGATGTCGGACCTACCAACACTCTTAGTGTTGCAAAAATACCACACCACTTAGGCTGTCATCCAAGGCCGAGGGTCGCATGAGTTTCACGCATGGGTTTCGGTATCGAAGATACCTGCAACGGCGGGTGAAACGACCTGCGCCGAGGATCACATCATGATGCACCCGAAACCTTTTCTTTTTTCTTCTACATTTAAATGATCTTTCTTTAAGTCACTCTTTGTGAGACTTAAATAAAGATCACTTAAATAGAAAAAAGGAAAAAGCAAATGGCAAAATCGAAATTCACCAAAACCGTAAAAACCAACGTAGTTGCAAAGGAAGTCCCAATGACTAACGAAGTTAATCCAGCTATCTCAACACTAGAGTCTGAAGGTGTAGCTTTAGCTACAATGTGGAAAGCTATGGTCTTAGCTGAAGCTAAAAGATTCTCTGACTTCACCAAAGCTGAAGGCTTTGATACTCGTCTTGGAAAGTTGATGCAGGAGCTGAAAGCTGAAGGTGGAGAAAGAATTTCTGGAGATAGGCTGAAAGCCTGTGGAATCCATACCATCGACAAACGTCGTAGAGCTGAAGCTCTTTGGTTCGTTGAAAACGAAGTAGCTTGTAGAGAGTTCATCAAAGCCTCTAAGAAAGGCTTCACATCTTTATCTGCTTTGCAGAAAGCAATGGCAATTTCAGCCAAGAAAGATCTGCCTATTGCTGACGAAGTCAGTGATGAGCCTGTTGCTGACGAAGTCAGTGAGAAAGCTAAGTCCGATGTCGGACCTACCATCACTAAAGAAGTGGTCTTCGACCATCTGTTGAAAGTTTGTAAGGCTAACAAGATCAATCTTCTTGACTTAGCTGAAATGCTAATGTCTTATGACGAAGTTACTATCGAAGAAGAAGCTGCCAAAGCAGCCTAAGTTTCAGCACTATGGTAGACCCTTCGGGGTCTATCTTGTCCTGCAACTTTAACCAAGGGTTAATACAATGGAAAAGTTTTATCTTGATAAAATCATAGCAAAAGAAAAGTCTGATTTCTTAAATCACTATCGTGATAACTACATCACTGCGCCTTTGAATGGTCAAACCAAATTGCTAAGTCCGATGTCGGACCTAACTATCCTGAAAGGATAAAATAAATGGACTACGATTTCTTTTCCGATCTTTACAAAGATGTCTATGGGGTTAGACCTCGTGGCATCCAGCCTACAGAGCAGCTTATAGCTGAGCTACAGGCTGAGCTTGACCTTCAGCTTGCTGAAGATAAGGCTGACTATCTTGAGAGCATAGCTATAGCTATCTCTTGCGGTGCTAAGGACAAAGCTCAAGCCATCCGTTGGATGGATCAATGGGAGTATGATATGGGGGGAATAGCTTATGCTATATAAACAACACTATAGTCTAAAGACTAGCTTCAGTAGAAATAGTTCTAGCTGTAAGCTGCGTCCTGTTGTTCAGTCTGATGCAGATCGGCGTGAGCAATTACGTATGAAGCTTGCAGCTTTGAAAGTTAAGTCCGATGTCGGACCTACTGGAAAGCCTAACCTAATCGTAGTGGCACAAGATAGTGGATGGTATGATGTATAATACAGCTAGAATACTTGCGTTAGTTTGTGCTGGCTTATTGCTAGGCATGACCTCCGTCATTGCAGCCTTGGTTGGTAATGTATGGCTGATGGCTGGCTGTGCCGTGATGGTATTTGTCGTGGCAATCTTGGTGATGCTGGAAGAAAATGGCAGCTTACCATAGTGGTATATATATCACATATAAATAATAAATTAAAACTTTTACTTGTAGAAGTTTTAATTATATATATTTATAGTGATTAGAATGAAGCTTAAGTCCGATGTCGGACCTAACATCCTGAAAGGATAACAAGATGTCTTATAATCTACTGTCGGTTGGTGCTGATGCCAAAACAATCAAGGGCAACGGTGACGAATACATTACAGCCATTCAATACATGGCATCGTACAAGACTGTATGGGAAGGTAAGGTACACAACCTTTGTGCTATGGCAGAGAAAGCCAAGTGCCATGAGGGCTGCTTAGTAACTGCTGGCCGTGGTCAAATGTCCACTGTTCAAGCTGGCCGTTTGCGTAAGGCACTGATGTATATCAAGGACCGTGGCAGCTATCTAAATGTACTACGTAGTGACCTCACTACCTTTGTACGAAGGGCAGATAAGAATGGTCAACAGCCTTGTGTTAGACCCAATGGCACTACTGATATCATGTTTGAAAACTATGGTATCATTGAGGAGTATCCTACAGTCCAATGGTATGACTATACCAAGATTGTAAAGAGAGCCTATGCCAAGTTGCCTAGCAACTATCACCTGACACTGTCGTACAGTGAGGCTGACCCAGCCTATGCAGCCTCTGTTATCAAGGCATCACAAGATACTGGTACAAATATGGCTGTTGTATTTCGAGATAAGAATAACATACCAAGCACCTTTGCTGGTATGCCTGTCATCAATGGTGACAAGGATGATCTACGATTCCTTGACCCGAAGGGATCTGTAGTTGCACTGTATGCCAAAGGCCGTGCAGTTCGTGACACTACAGGGTTTGTTATAAACAACTAAGATGGAGCTATAAAATGAAAATCACAATGGCATCAGCTATCAGTGGCAAGATCAACACTCTTGATGTGGCTATCACACATGAGCAATTCAGTGCATGGGCTGACGGTGCATTGATACAAGAGGCAATGCCTCACCTGACAGCCAGTGAACGTGAGTTCCTGATGACAGGTATTACGTCAGAAGAATGGGACGAAACCTTTGGAGATGATGAAGATGAAATGTGAGATGCAGAACTTTGTTAAGATGGTGAAGGCTAAGTCCGATGTCGGACCTAAGCCGAAGCACAAAAAGTTGTGGAAGAAAGAACGTGATGAGCATCGTAGGGTTAAACACCTACAAGATGTCCGATCAATATTAATGGGGAATCCATTCAGATGATATCAGATATAAACAAGCCTGTTAAGTGGGACATAGCCTACGGTGAGGTCAAGCTTGACACGAACAGCAAGTATCAAGTAGTGTTACATAGACGTAACATGAAAGGTGAGTGGGTGTCACTTGGTGGTGGGTCTTATACCTCTAAAGATATGGCAACTAAACAACTACAATTTACATTAGACATCATGGGGAAATGAACATGAACATAGTTATAGCAACTAAACCATTGCAAGATGGCACTAAAGGATTTTGGTTTAACTTCTTAGGGAAGCAAGGCATTGTCCGTAAACGTAAGTACAAGAGCATATCAATGCGCCGTGTAACCTTAGACACTGTTACTGCCTATCATATGGGTAAGTTCAGCCTGTATACATGGCGTAAAGAAACACCTTCAAACAAAATCTTTTCAATTAAATCTTAGGAGAATATATTATGACCAACACAACACAAACAACAGTCCGTCCAATCGTTAAATCTGTATGCCCTGATTTGTATGCTCGTCATACAGCCCACCTATCTAGGGCAGAGAACTTGTCATACAACTACTCAGTATTGGATGATTACATTGTGCAAAATTGGGATAGTAAAACTATGGAACAGATTGCACAGGATACCAATGAGTATTTCAATCGTGTAGTCTACCGTGTCGGCTTGCTTCAAACACTTAAGCTTATTAAATGCAAGAAGAACACACAGAAGTCTAAGCTTATGCAAGAACGTAAGCTGCTGACTGTCCGTATCAAACAGATTGATGCACAAATAAAAAGCGTAGCTTAATAGGAGCAATCACCATGCGTGTTGAAGTATACTTTAATCTGCATAAGAAAGTATTCTCTGTCCGTTCAGTAATGACGGGCAGGGTGATACTACACACTGATAAGGTACACATCAGTAACCCCAAGTTCGTGGTCCGTAAGTCTGGCCGTGATAAGGTACTGCGTGAACGTAAGAAGAATGTCCATGCCTTCGTGCGTGGTGATGCTACCTACTTTGACGATGAGTTAAGTCCGATGTCGGACCTAGCTTACAACCCTTACAAGTATGCATCCTTTGTAGACAAGCATACTGAGCAACCTGTATATGCAGCAGACCGTGCATATATGTATCTGAATGAGGCAGGTAAGCCTGTCATTAAAGCACACAAGGAGTGATGTAACATGGAAAATTTTGAAGTAGGATTTCTGGTAGATGATGTACAGAAAGTAATACACATTGAAAAGAGTGAGGCTGTAGATGGGTGGTTTGCTGCTATCCCTGTAGCTACATCAATAATAAATGAGCAGTACCCAGATGAAGATACAAACATTGAGTTTCTATTTGCCACAACTGCAGCAGTGGAGGAATAGATAACATGAAACGATATGCGATTGGCTTAGCTGTAGATGGTACACATACAGAGATAGTATTAGACAAGCAGCCTGACATCATATACGATTGGAAGTCTGCTAGTGAGATAGCTATGGGCATGGCACAAGAGGTCAAGCCCTATGCAAATATAGAATTGCTATATGCTAAAGCATTTCATGATGAGGAGATATAAGATGGCTAAATGGGCAGCAGACGAAGATCGTGCAGCTAAGTATAAAGCTGAAGCTGACGCAGCAAAACAAGTACGACAGTTAGCAATGGATGGGCTGACTGCTGAGCAAAAAACTACCATAAGAAAGACGTATCGTACCTTGAATAGGGTTACGAATAGTATACTTGAGTGCCAAGATGTATGGCTGTCAGACATTAGTGAGCTCAATGCCTCTATGTGGGCTATGAGAAATCAATTTAATCTGGGACAAGGTGATGAAGATGAGTGAAGCTGAACCAAATGGTGTCATAATGGTGACGCAAACCATGCTAGACAAGAGCATTATAGATGCCAATAAGACGGTGCAAGAGTACACTAAGTGGCACTGGGACTTGGACTATGCTGGCCTAGATGCAGGTGAACACTTCACTGTGCCTATGCTATTAGTACAGGACAGCATTGAGTATGTTCTCAATGTAAAGTTCTATAAGTCTAAGGGTCGGGGTGATAAACGTATATCAATAGAGAAGCTGCGTAACTTTGCACAAGCAGGAGATCTAGTTACTCTATGGATTGACAAGAGCAAGGATGAAAGTGTTGCATATATTAGCATCGAACATGATCCTTTCGGATGATCCCTGTGATGATTGGAGTGGTATGCCTGTAAAGCTACCACCTCAACCACCTAAGAAGTAGTTATATAATACCTTTCCTAGTTCCCTATACTAGTAACGGTTAAATGTGTAACAAAAACAATGAGGTAACAATATGATAATGACATCAGCAGTTATGTGCCTAGCTCTTAACGTATACTATGAGGCACGAAATCAAGATGACATCAAGGCACAGGCAGCAGTGGCACAGGTGGTGATGAACCGTGTGAATAACAAGCACTACCCTGACACTGTCTGTGCTGTAGTCAAACAGAAGAAGAATAACATATGCCAATTCAGTTGGTACTGTGATGGTAAGTCAGATGTGCCACAGAATGCTAAAGCTTTCCTGATTGCACAGATCATAGCTTACAACGTACTGGGTGGACACTACATAGGACTA
>Ga0208303_1000249_pt1 | contig 22841 bp, 17 predicted proteins | sample CB_VirMetaG_2_FD_184537 | JGI IMG/M metagenome (GOLD analysis project Ga0208303, IMG submission 184537) | Freshwater to marine saline gradient viral communities from Chesapeake Bay - CB_1504_2 Viral MetaG (SPAdes) (version 4) | ecosystem: Environmental > Aquatic > Marine > Coastal | place: USA... | reverse complement strand
AAGGGGTTCACGTAATGTGGACCCCTTTCTGGTTACAGGAACTTTAGGTATGGTACGCCTATTTTATTTTGTTCCTTTTTTATTTTTTGGCACTATTGTACCACAGGTTCTAGTTTTTGTTTTTTCTTTTTTAAACATTAGCCAGTACATTAAAGAGTTCCATTCACCCTTTAAAAAATATATTACTTTTTTCATTATCTATTTAATATTTTTTTGTGTTTTATATGCTATATATGTTGATGGCAAAACCTTTTCTTTTACTATTTGACCAATTTTAGATTTTTTAAGAGCTTTAGCTACAGGTTTTAATTTTTTAGCTTTACCTAAAGCAGCCGAAGCTGGATCTCCACTTGCTAAATCTAAAAAAGTTTGAGCAGTCAACGCAGGGCCAACCATAGAGCTTGCGAAATTAAACCCTGCAGACGGTGACAACACTGTTTTAGCTTGTTCACTGTTTACGCTTCCATCGTCTCTATCAGCTAAATCATTAAGAGCTTTAAGATCTTTAAGGTTAGTTGGAAAATCACCTCCACTATTATCTGTTCTTACTATAGCCCTTGCCGCGTCAAAAGGGTTTCCAGCAAATGTTTTTAAATCTTGAATAAATTCTTTACCACCTTCTAACATTCCTGATAGACCTTTCTTACCTTCTACTGAGGTAATAGTGTCAGGTTGCTTAGGTTGTATTCCGCTAGCAGCAGCTCTTTCTGCTAACATTTTATTCATCGCGTCTACTTCGTCGCTATTGCCTCCAGAAGAAACAAATCTCTGTTTAAAAGGTGATGAATTTTGATGTTTTAATTTGAATGCCATTTTATTTCCACATATTAGTTATATTATCGTATTCTTCTGTTGCGTTAAAACTAGGACAAGCTTTACTAGCAAAATCATTATGACCGTGTATCGTAGCATCTGCGTGTTGTATCTTCAAATACTCTAGTATATATACTAAAGCTTCTTTCTGCTCTTCAGTTCTAGTATCTTTAGGTTTAAAATTAACCTTATCAATCCCTCCAACGTAAGCTATTCCAATAGATCCTTCATTATGACCTTTACAATGAGCTCCTGCTCTTTCAATAGGTCTTCCTTCGTGCAGAGAGCCATCTAGATAAATTAAAAAATGATATCCAATATCAGACCAACCTCGATCTAAATGCCATCGCCTAACGTCTTCTACGGTAGTATGTCTACCTTCAGGCGTAGCTGTACAATGAACTATAATCTTGTCAATTTTACGCATTTACTTACATATTTTTAAATATAGTTGCTCCAGCTTTTAAAATTGTTTTGTAATCTTTTCTTTTTTGCTTTCTTGTTTTAGCTTCTGCATCAAAGTAAGGTTTTGAAAGATCGTAAGCTTCTTTAGCTTTAGCAGTTTTTTCTGTTCCTGACTTCATTTTTGTCATGTCTTTTCTAGCTTGCTTACCTTGTGATAAACCAAATTTAGCAGCGTCTAACTCAGCTTTATTTTCTTGTCGTGTAGGAAGCTTTTCAGAAGGGTGAGCTTCAAACTCAGGGTTGTAATAACCTACGTTGCTAGGTGATTTTTCTTGCTCTAATGGAGATCCATAGTTGTTTGGTGAAGATTCAATAGCTGATTTTAAAGCTTCAGGTAAGTTAGCCTCTTGCTTAGCATTTAATTCTTTTAGTGGAGATTTTCCACAAAACTTTTTTTCAAAAGGTGATTTCATAATTTATTTTTTAGATTTATTTTTTTGACAAAAGTTTCTAGCAGCTTCTACACTACCAAAACCCCATTTTTTTAAAGCCATAGCTTTTTTAGTTGGTTCACCTTTAGCATCTTTCATTGCTCCAGCCATACCTGCAAATCTACATGCAAACGAAACTCGGCGTTTATTAGTTCCAGAAGTTAATCTTTTACCTAGTGACTTACCGGTTTCAGATTTATACTCTGATCGCATTTCTCTATTTTGCTTTTCGTAAGCTTCTTCTTTTATAGGAAGTGGTGATTGTTTATACGCCATTATTTATCTTTTTTTAATTCCACCCATTTAGATATAGTATAACCTATAGTTACTAGTAATAGAAATATTTTCAAACCGTCTTCTATTTGTGTAAATGTTGTTACGCCTAATGCTCCAGCATTCATTGCGTATATTTTGATATCTGATATACTCATTTTAAATTTTTTCACAACTACCTTTACTATAAGCTTTTTTTCCTGGAACAGGTTGATAACCTTTCCAACAACGGCTTTTGCTAAAAGGAGAAGTAGATTTTAACATATTTAAAGGACCTTCAAAATCAGATCCTATATCTTTCGAGCTTTTTTGAAGCTTAGGATGGTTTTTGTAAACTTCTTGCTGCTGATCGTATGTTAAAGTATCAAAGCCAAACTCACCGTAGCGTTCTTGAGCTATTTTTTCTTTACTAGCTTCGCTAGTAGCTTTATACATAGCTTTAGCTGTTTTAGGATTTATTTTTGCCATTATTTCTTATCTTTTTTTTGTAGTTCTAATATTTTTTTAACCCTATTGTTTTCGTTTTTAAGCTCTCTAATTTGCTTTTTAGTTAATCCAAAATCTAGTAATGTTTTAACTTGATCAGGTTTGCTAGTGTCTTTCTTCATTTTATCAACTTCAAGTTGCAATTCTTGCTTAGGTGTTAAAGGTTCTTTCTTATCCCAACCACCATAATAACCAAGACCTAGTTCCCAAGTTCCCCATCCAAGACCTAAAGCTACTTTTTGCCAAAGTGAAGATCTTTCATTTACTAAACCTCTTAAGTTGTTTATTTTTTTAGCAACTCTATCAAGTGGAATATTGGTAAAACCAGTTACAATTTGAGCACCTGCCATATAAGCTGGGTTATCTAAGCTAAAGCCTTTTTCTTTCATATCCTCCATATTCCAGCTAAAACTTCTTAATCCACCTTTTATTTTACCTATCTTAGATCCAAGCGGTGGTGAAAAACTTAGCAAGTCATCTACTGCGTTTTCATATTTAGAACCTTTCTTACCATACTCTTCATAAAGAGTCATTAACGTATTTTTAATAGCTGCACTTGCAGCTCCAAATATACCTAAACCTTTTAATTGAGAATCGATCATTCCATTAGCTATTTTATAAGCTTTATCGTTTCTCTTTTTAGCTTTTGCCTCGTCAGTTTCTTCTTCGTCATCTCCAAAACCTAAAGCAAATACTGCTTGTTGCAGTGAGTTAAATATTAAATTCTGAATAACACCATAGTAAACTATCTTAGATACATTGCTTCTCCAGTCACCACGACCATTTATAAGATCTTGAGCAGCGCGTTTTTGTATACGAGCATATTGCATTGGGGTGTTTGCCCAAGCAAGTATCACACGACCAGCAGCAGAAGCTTGTTGTTGGCTAATTTTACTAGGTGAACTAGACTGTTGGTTTTCTTCTGCAATAGCTTTAAAATCTTCAAAAGCTTGCTGTGCAGCATCGGCGTCACTTAAACCTTGTTTCTTTAAAGCTTCTAATCTATTTCTATAAAAAGTGGAACCACCAGATGCAATAGCAAAACTATCTGCGAATCTAGTCATAACAAAACCTTTACTAAGTAAAAAAGCAATAGCTGCTTTAGGTTTGTTTTTAGATTCTCTTACAGCATCAGCAATTTCAGATTCACTTACATTGATCTTAAGACCGTTTCTACGTTCTACTAGGTAGTCAGAATTCATAAGTGTCATGAAGTCACCCCAAAACTGTTTTTGGTTTGCAAACGCTCTTCCCGCCTTTATTATATTATTATCACCTAAGTTTATAAAGTTTACCGCAGATATAGTTTGTAGTAATGCAGATCTTGTATTTAAGAACATTACAGCACCGACAGAGTTGTTTAACCAGTTAAGTAATCCTTCTGTTACTCTGTTACCTCCGATCGGTCTATTGCTGCCAGATTTCATTCTACGTATAGAATCTTCCATAGCTTCACGCCATCTAGATCCGTATGCAGCTTCCATCTTGTTCATATTGTCTTCAGAGAATATAATGTCGATGTTCTCTCTCCACTCTTGCTGGTATTCAGCTCTATTAACTTTATTAATACCACCAATAATATCTGTAGTGATATTACCACCTAACCACTCTTTGTCAGGTTTTGGATATTCTTTACCTTTTTGTATTTTAATAAGCTCGTCAGTAAACACTCTAAGTTTAGCGTCTTTGTTTACAAAATCATTTAATTCTTTAACATCTCTTTTAGATAAACCAGGTATATCCATACCTTGTTTAGCCCAAGCAGCAACACGCACTGCGTGAGAATAAGTAAATTTACCAATACCAGTTTCTTTGCTTAAAGTTTTAGGTAATGTTTTTAGTTTTGTTTTTAAAGCTACAAAATCATTTGCAGCAGATATCTTAGCTTGTGTAACAGCGGACTCAGCTCTATTGTAAGTATCAAGTAAGTTTGTTTTCAAGAAAGCCATTTGAGCGTCTCCCTTCTTACCTTTACCTACCATCTTATATAGTAAACCTGTAAAGTCTTCAGCAGAAGGTGGAATAAGGAAAGCATATTTACCTTTGCTAGCACCAACTGTTTTAGCTCTAGCTGCAGAATACTTTTTATAAGCTTCAATACCAGATGAATCTTCGATCATATCGTTTACAACAGTATCAAAGGTTTGTCTCTTACTAGCTTTTGCTAATTGAACTTTAGACTTAACATCTATTTGACTTAATACGTCTTTAACTGCTTTAACGTTTCCTGTGTGATCGTCTGCAAAATAAAAGTCGTTATAACCCTCAGCTGCTTTACCCATAATCCACCCAGCTTTAGCCTCTGGAGTGCCATCACCTAAACCAGTAATATTAGCAAGTGGAATATCAAGTCCCATGCTAGCTAAGAATTCTTTAATTGGTCCAGCCGCATTTGCGGGTCTTGCCGTTAAAACAAACACATCTTTAGTTCCACGTTTGTCTGCTATGATTTTAGCTACATCTAATAGTGGTCCTTTACTTCCTTGCATTACTTTGCTAAACTCAGAGAAATCCCACTGAGCTCCTTCAGCTTCCATTCTCCCTGCTTCTTTAGCAAATGTAGCAGCGTCTATAGCTCCAGTAGTTCCATCAGGCATTGTATATAACACATTGCTTTTAGTTCTAGCTAATGTATCATCAAAATCAAATACTCTAATTTTCTTAACAGGTTGATCTAGTTTTCTAGCAAGCTCTAAAGACTTGTCAGTTTTAGCTAAAGCATTTATAGCTGTTTGTACAGTTATAGGTCTGTCATACTTTATAGCGTTAGGTATTAAATCGCTATCACGTTTTGAAGCCATTACTTTACCTGGTAACAAGTTTTCTTGTTGTATTTTAAATTCCTGCTTAGCTTGTTTTTGAGTAATCTTACCTGTTAAAATGTCATTTATAAGATTATTAGCTATAGATTGAGTTTCAACTAAGCCTACTTTTGAAATATCAGTTTTACCTAAAAAGTATTCTCCAACTGTAATTCCATTTTCTAAAAGCATTATAGAAAAAGGATTAACGTCGTTTTCTATTGAATATCTAATATACCATAGCGCGTCTTTTACAGAATCTAATTTACCTTCTTTGTATAATTGAAGTACTTTTTCGTAAAACTCATTAGCTTGATCTTGCTTTAAGCTTGAAGACATGTTTTCGTCTATACTTCTCAGTAATCCTCCTTGAGCCGCGGAAGGTTCAATTACCTCTGTAAAAACCTGCTCTACATTTCCGTTTTTTGCCGCGTCCATTATCAACCTACCAATACCTACAACCGGGCTAGTATGCTCTTCAGTTACCTCTTCATTTGTTATTATTTTGAGAGAAATAGGATCTACTGTAGCAAACTTTAAAGGTATTAAATATCTCAATGGATGGTTTTGATCTCTTGATCCATCTTTAAAAAATTGATCGAAAACGTAACCTTTGTTTTCATTACCTTTTATACTTAAAAAAGCCTCAATATCTAAAGCTATATCCTTAAGTAAACCTATTCTAGCTTTATTATCTGCTTTTAAAGTAGGTATAGCGTTGTTTATTGTTTTTGCTGATTGAAATCTAGACTTAGAATAACCTAGCCTAGTTATAGGTTTTTTAACACCTTTAAAACCTGGTACGTACTCGTCAAAAATAGAAACCTCACCATAAGTATGCGTTTGCTTCGTTCCAGTATAACCTTGCCTAAAATAAGGACCGTGTTGTGGGTATTTAGATAAAAAACTATTAACAATAGATGTAAACTCTTGCATTTCTTTAGAGTCTAGATCTGTTACTTTTATTTTAACTTCTTTTCCCCTAGAGGTTGTTCTAGTAGTTATTTTTTTTACAAGCTCAACGACAAATGGAGTAGAACTTATGTCTTTAGCTTTAGCAAGATCAAATCTTTTACTAGCCATAGCCTTGTTCTTACCAGCCGCGACATCTTGCTTAGCTTCTAAGCTTAGATCAGTATCAGATCTTACAATTTCATTTGTAACTAACTTACCGTATAAGCTAGCAATACCTTTTAAAGCTTGAGCTTGTGGTGATCTAGCGTCAAAACCTTCAGCTTTCTTACCTTCAACAATACCAAATGTTTTTAAGAAATCAGCTTTACTAATTCCTTTGTTTAATTTAAATGGAGCAAGTCCAGCTCCTTTGCCTAATCTATCTTGTTTAGTATAAAAAGCATTAAGTAATCCTTTTGGCACGCCAGTAGATGTGCCTAAGAGCTTCTCTGTTGCAGCTTCTATAACTGCCCCTTCTGGTAATATCTTTAATAATTTATCTGCATTCTTATTAACAAATTGCTGAATAGCTGTGGCATCACCTTTTGATAGGTTTGCTTTTGGATCTGTTAATTTTTTAACTGGTATACCAATTTCAGCTGCAATAATCTCAGGAGCTAAGTCACCAAGTTTTTTAAATGTTAGATTTTTAGGATCGATGCCTTTAATCTTCTCTTGTACTTGCTCTTTAATTTTAGTGACAGCTTCGTTTGAAATAAACGAGCTTGGCTTTATTTTTCTAGCAACAGGTTTTTCAGTAACTTCAGTTGTTACTTCTTCTGCCGCCACGCCTCTAGCTTCAGTTACGTCTTCAGTAAATGTTTCACCTAAAACTCTTCTAGAAGCTTCAATAGCTCTATTGTTTAGTTGAGTATTTATAAAAGCAGCTAATGGAACTCCTGATTCTGGCTTGTAATCTCTAATTAAATCTAGTATACCACGCTTACCTGTTTCTATTTCGTCAGTCAATAGTTGACGATCAAAATTAGGAGCATCTTGCCTTTTATCTACTATTTTTTTTACTATAGGTTTAAATTGCTCTATAATATCAAAAGCTCCAGCAACACCTTGAGCGTCGTATATTTCTTGTACTTTAGTAGACGCTATAGCACCTGTGTCTTTTTTACTAGCTTTAGCACTAACTGAATCATCGCTAGTTTCATCTCTCATGTCACCTTCAAAAGATTCTACAACTTTAGCTCCTAAACCTTCTACATCTAATTCACCTTCAATTAATTTACCTTTTGCGCCTTCTTTAGCTACTTTTAATTGCTGTTCAGTTAATCCTTTTCCAGACTCTATAGTTTCATTATAACCCTTAATAAAATCAAATACATCTTTACCAGTATTAAATTCTAAGTTTAAAGGTTGTTCTTTATTGCCTTTTAAAAAGTTTGTAATTTTATTACCTAGGTTTTTCCACCAAGCCTCTTTTTTTGGATTGTACTTTATGTCTCCATTACTAAGTGCTTCACTTACTAAAGGTATAACCTCATCCCAAGTGTTTTGAGCTGAGTATTTTTCATCAACTAAATAGCTTTGAAATCTTGACATAAACTTAAAACCTCCGGTTATATCTTTATTATTTACTATTTCAGCAATTAAAGACTTACCTAAATTTACTGCAGCTTCTGGATTGGCTTTTAAAGCAGCTTGCCAAAATGGATGTAAAACCTCGTGCTGATCAGTTGTGTAAACATTATCTTCAGCTGAAGCTTGATCATTAATAAGTATTAATTTTTTATCATCTTTAGTTAAAGCCATACCATAACCTGTAGAGTCTTGAACGTCCCAACCATCTTTTTTTAAGTCTTCAGCTCTCTTGTCTATAGACTCTTGACTTTTAAAGTTTTCAAACGATGATCCCAATTGTTCGGCAGCTATTTTAGCTCCTTTTCTAGCCGCAGCTTTCTCTAGTTCTGGTTTGACTATTTCAGCTAATTCTTTTTTCTTAGCATCTATTTGAGAGTCTATAGAACTATGATAAACCTCGTCAATTCTACTTTTTTTAGTTTGAAGATCTGAAATATCTTGTTGTAGTCTAGCTGATTCTAATTTTGTTTCTGCGCTTACAATAGTTGGTATTCTAGACATTTGATTTTTAACAGATCTTATGCCAGATATAACTTTTCCAACCTCCTCTTGAGTTGCTTTACCTTCAGCAACCATTTCGTTTAACAGCTTCTGAGTCTGGGTGGTATCTTTTCCTAGTACATAAAGGTTGTTTAACTGCTGTGCTGCTGACGGTTTAAAACCAGGTATGTTTAAATTAGCAAATGCGCTACCAGAAGCAAATGACACTATACCTGTATTTACAAAATCTTGTCTACTGTAAATTTCACTTAAAACGTCTTTACCTAAAAGCCTATTTACATAAGAGTTAACACCTGTTATTTCACCATATTGCTGAATCTGCTCTTGTCCAAACTCTTGTAGTCCAGCAACGCCAGTTTTTATTGCGCCTTCTTTTGTTATTTTTATGTTTTTTAAAGTTTCTTTAAAGTTATTAAAAAAACCTTTTGGTCCATTTTTTTTATAACCTTTTATAGCGCTTTGTAGTATAGATTTATTTCCTAATATTTTATCAAATTGCTTTAAATATGTAGGAACTGGTGCTATCAAACTAGTTGCGCCTGTCCAAACACCGGCTACTCTAGCTCCTTCTTCTGCTACTTCTTTAGCTTCTGTTTCGTTTACACCTGCACTAATTAGTTCATTGTATATGTTCTTTTTAGAGGAAACATATCCTGCAAACGTATAATAAGACATTGTATCAAAAGAAGCTTTAGGTATTTTAATAGCATTTGTTATTTTGCCAAGTTTAGTTGCTTTTGTAAATTTTCCTAAGCCATATATTTGAGCTATATCAAAAAGCATTGTACCGCTTGTTGCTAGAAATTGTTCTGTAGAACCTGCAGCGCTAAAAGAAGAGCCTTTTTCATCGCTATCTTCAATAGCTTTATTTACTTTTTCAAACTCTTGAGCGTTTGATGGTATAAAAGCAACTTTATTAGTAACATTGTATATATTTCCATTTGAATCTTTTATATACTCTACATTATCTACTTCTGCTTTTTTACCTTCTATATAACCATATCTAACATCTTCAGCTGATTTTCTTATATTTTCTTCAGTATCTAATATTTTAGCATAACCCATATCAAAACCTAGCGCTTCTCTAAGCTCATACGCTTGCTCTGTGGCTCTAGACATTACACCATCATAAAACTTATTAAAGCCATCTTGTAATAAACCCTCTGAAGAACCTTCTTTTATTAATTCTTCTGACTTAGCTTTTTTAGCTGCTTGCAATTTTTTTTCAGCTGAAACCATTTCTGGAAATTGCTCTTCCCTATAAGAATTGTAATCGTTATAACTAACAGCTTCAAAAGTAGATTGACCGTATTCTTTTTCAAAATGCTTTTTAGATAAACCATAAGCTTCGCTTAAGCTTTTTACGTTTTTAAATTTTTCTTTATTCTTTACTATATAAGAAAGTAAAACTTGATTAGTATACTTACTGTTAGCTTCTTGAATATATAACTTAAAGTAACTGTCTAGTTTTCTTTGCTTAGCTATTTGAAAATTTCTAATATCATCGCCTTCAGCCAAAGTTAAGCCAGGACCATAAACTGTATCTATGTAATCCTGCATATAACCTTTCTCTTGTAAAAACCCTAAAAACTCTTCAGATGATGTAAAGTTATTTATTTTATCTGGATTAAAATCTTCAAAAGTTTTTTTATAAATGTCAGGTCCTAAATCTTGAACATACTTCCCAGAATAGTCTTTATCTTTAAATTGAGAATAAAAATTATCTACATCTAAATTATTTTCATATATAGAATCACTTATTTTATTATCTAAATCTAACTGTTCAACACCAATAGCTATTCTAAATTTTTTAGATTTTTCTACAGCCTCTATTTCTTCAGGAGTTAAAAACTTACCAACTTCTTGTATATAAGGCTTTGGAGCTTCTAATTTTGCGCTAGAAAGAATGTCACCTATTTCAAAGTCTTTTTTAATTTTTTTGCGCTGTAACTCTTTTTCTCTATCAAAATTACCTACATTAAAACCTAATTCTTCAGCAACACCTAGTTCAGCTCCTGGGTTTTTAGCTTTGTTAGCCGTAACATTAATCCAGTCTTTTTGATCTTCAGGTTTAGTATAGAAAACAGGTTGTTTATTTTCACCTATTTCATACTTGAATTCGTACTTATTAGCTTTTTTGGTTTCACCAGGGTTTAAATCAACACCTTCAAATATAGGTGTAATACCACTTATTTGTTTAACAGTTCTACCTACTAAATCAAAACTTTGGTTAGGGTCTGGTAATGGAGATGGTCCAGTTCCAAACTTTGATTGACCAGTTATTTTTTCTATCGCTTTGGACGCTTCCGGGGTAGTTGCTGCAGTCGCATCCTCTTCCGCAACAACTTCTGTCTTTACTTCTTCAACAGGTGTTTCATTAACCTCTACCTCAGCAGGTTTTGTTTTACCTTTAAATTCTTGAGCCTTAGCGAATATCTCTTCTTGAGATAACCCAGTGTCTTGTAAAGAAGTTACGTATTCTAGTAATGTCATTTAATTAAATTTATAGGTTATTATCGTCAATAAACTTTTGAGCTTTAGCTTTCTTAGCTTCAGCTAAATCAAACACCGCAGCGTCTGCCTGAACCGTAGGTAATTGGTTCGTAGTAAATTGTTTCAGATAATTATTCATAAAGTATTCTTTATATTTCTTTTCAAATAAAACTTTTTTATCTTGCATAAGTGGCAAGTCTTCTGTGTAGCTCCAAGAGCTAGAACCAGCATTAGCATTCTGAGCCATCTGATCGTCCTCTTCAACACTTGTACCTTTAGATATATAAACGTTCCAAGCTGCAACAGCGTCTTGCTCAGAGCTCATTAAACCAGCAACCTCAGCGTTTATAAACGGAGTTACTTTCTTTTCAATTTTATCTAAATCGTATTTAAGTATGTTTCTACCTTTTCCATTTCCGATGTCTATGATCTCGTAATCAAAAGAACCATCAGGATTCATAATCACATATTCTTCAGTTATTTTAGCTCCGGCTGTAAGTTGTCCGTTTTCACCAACCATATCAGGTGAAAATACACCAACTTCAGTTAATAACCTAAGCATATCTTTATCTATATCTGGCGTAGGCGCTACAAGTGAAGTGTTTGACTCGTTTAAAGCATTTAAAGCCGTGTTGTTAATAACTAACGGCTCTTCAAAAGCTGGTCCTATAAAAACAATTTGTTGAGCACCACCTGGTAGTAAATCTAAATAAACATTATAACCGTCAGACTTAGAGAAACCTGGTTTAGCTGTCATGACGCTGTTTGCAGCTGTGTATTTAAAATTATTGTTAGGATCAAAGTTTGGATCATCTGTTACGCTTAATTCAGCTAAAAGAGAAGATAAGAAGTCTAAAGATAGTTGTGGAGCTTCTTGTAAGTGCTTAATTTCAGACAACTCGTAAGCGCAAGTTTCATCTTGACAGTTATTAGAGTCTATAGCTAGCTTTAATTTAGCATAAACTCTACCTGTATTTCTATATGCATTTTCTAGTAGTTGAAAATTATAATCACTAGTGCTTGAGGTGAAGCCTTCATTGTAAGCTATAGCATCACTTTCGTTAAACTGCTGTAAAAAAAGGTTTTGATTTAAGTTTTTTTCCATTTTTTGTTTTTTATTTTCCTCCTAACATTCCACCACCAATAGACGCTAGAGATCCAAACATACCAGTCATAGCACCTGTTTGATCTGCTTTAGCTTGCGCTTGGTCTTGTTTTGCACCCATTAATTCTGCATAAGTCCTATCTATTTGTGCTTGCTCTCTACTTTCAGTAGCACCAAAAACAAATTGTTTACCCATAGCTTCGGCTTGTTGAATACGTTGCTCTTCAGCCATCTTAGCTCTTTGCATTTGTTGTTCTCCAGCCGCTGCTTTATCTTCATTTGCTTTTTCTTGTTGCTCTATGCTATCTGCAACACCTTTTTTAGATTTCAAAGCAGCTTGAGCTAAGGCTGTAGCTCCACCAGCGCCGGCGCCAGTAGCTTTTATAGTGTCCAACGTATTAGCTAGTGAAATATCAGCCTCTGCAATTTTTGTTTCAGCAGCTCCTGTTGCTACTGATAAATTAGCAAAAGGATTACTTATCATACTACTTAAACTCGTAACGTCTTCGTAAGGATTTATAACTTCTTGTCTATTGCTTTCTAACGTGTGAAGTTTATTTGCTAATCTACGTTTTTCAGCTTCGGCTGCTCTAGCTGCTCTTTTAGCTGAAGATGATCCTAAAAACCCTCCTATCATAGATGAGCCTAGTCCTATAACTGCTCCTGCTCCTAGTGGCATATCTTTATATTTTTATTGTTCATTTTAATACTTGTTTTTAATATAATTAAAATACATGTGTTATAACTTTTCTACCGAAATAAGCTTCCATTTTCCTTTTACTTTCTTCCAGTTTTGTTTTATTTTTTCGTAATTATATAGTTTGTTTAATGAATCTTTTCTATTCCCGCATCCACAAGGAACACCAGTAACTTCAGAAGCTAATTCTACTGCTTTTTTTAGTCCTGTTACTGTTGTTATTTTTTCAATTGTATCACCTAGTCCTTTAGATTTCATTTGTAATTTTTATTAATATCCGCTATTTCTTGTGTATTTAGAGTTTACAGAAAACAATTCTTTAACACCTTCTGGATCTGTAACCCCATCTGTTTGCATTGTTACAGTTATATAGTTTCCTTTAATTCCGCTTATTTGGTCTCCAAAAGCTACTTCAGCTTCTGCTGGAGTACTGTTGTTTATTATATTAGCAACATATTTATTTTCTTTTCTATTAAAACCAGCATAGTTCAATGGTGGGTATAAAGTTGCTGGGTATTCATTACCATAATTGTCGTATGCTCCAACTGTATAACTTCGTATTAAAGCAGATTTATCATCTGTAGATATCCACCCGGTACCGTCATTTTCTACATTCGGACCTGAACCAGTTGGGTCAGATACTATATTATTAACTTGCCAACCATTTGTTCCTTCATAACCAATAGTATAAAAAGACTTGCTTTGTTCTGGCTCTGAGTTTAACACAAAGGTTATAGACGACTGGTAAGTCGTACCGTAAAATGTAGTTGGTCTAATAGCATAATGCTGCCAAAGACCAGCGTTTTTAATGGTATATGTTTTATTTCTTAAGCTAAATATTTGATCTGGCTGGTAATTAAAGAAACTAACCCAACCTTTTACTCTTTCGTCAAAAGATAAGGTTTGATAGCTATTATCTTGTAACTGTATGTTTTTTTGAATAGAAATAACATATTGTTTGTTATGTATATCGTAACCTCCTATTAGTCTAGCTGGAAAAGAAGGAACTGAAAACGAGTTTATTTTGTCTCTAAAATAATCAACCATTCCAGCTGCAGATATTTCTGTTATTCCACTATTAGAAAGTCTAAGTATTACATTTTTGTTTGCATCTGAAAAATACTTTTGATAACCATATACAGCGAAACTTTCTGGGTTTTTACTTATGCCATAATCGCCAGCGTAAGGTTGAATAGCGCCTATAACTAAATTTGAAGAAGTCACTACACCTCCACCTTCAGCTGAGTATATAGCGTCTTTATCTATTAATGCTCCACTGACTTTTCTTTCTTGAAATATTATTAACCTACTGTTTTCAGCATAAAGTTTTTGTATTGATCCATTAGCTGGATCAACTGACTTTATTATATCTTCACCTACAGAAAAAACATTTGTTCTATTTATACCCGTTCTCGAGTTAAATATGCCAGAGTATATCAAAGAGTTTATTCTGTTAGATGCATTTGGTTCTTCTTCTACTAAATAAGCTTTTACTCCAAAATCAACTGTCGTATTATTGTAGCCACCTCTAATTCTAGATTCTTCTATAGCCCAGTTTCCTGTATCTGTTAAGTTAGATCCTGATCTGGTATAACCACCAATACTTTGAGGTATACCAAAAGAGCCATTCCAAACTGGTTTTTCAGGTGGATTACTTATAGTCTTTTTTAATACAAAAGTGTTAAAATATTTTACTTCTACTACTGCTCCCATAGTTAATTATTACTTGTTTGTTTTAATATTAACAATATTACTATGTACATGTTATATTGCCAATTTTAGAACCACACGAGTTTCCACCGCCGCCAGGGTAAGGTTGAAAGCTTGTTGGTGTATAAGGATATGTTCCGTCTCCTATTTGAACTGGACATTGAGGCGTTAGACACTGTGTAAACGACTGAGCCCAACAAATACCTCCGTCTGCGAAGTTTGATGATATATTTAAACTCGAATCATTCGGTGGGCTTACAGGATCTCCAACCATAAAAACAAGCGTATTGAAATTATAAATCCCACCACATTGCGTTCCAAACTGGTTAGTCCATCTAAGAAGGTCTTTTCCAGTATAAAACCTAATTGGAGTTCCAGCTGCAACAGTAGACCAATCTATACCTGTCTGAGGGTTTCCGCCAACATAAGAACTTGGTCTAATTTTTATTTCAGCAGTACTTCCACCTCCTGGTTTATAATATTGTACTTGAGCGTAATTAGACCAAGCTCCATTCTGGTAAACCTGAACTCTAGAACCTTTATAAACTCCAGCTTCACTTAGATTTCCTGCTTGTATATTTCCATCTGCTTCTTGACTGCAATAACTCCATATATTAGCTGTAGCATTATAAAAATCTAGTGTATCAATTAAAAACACCTGGTCTGCATCGGAGTAACTTCCACTTACTAAACTTGTAAAATTAGCAGTTGCATCAATTAAATTACCAGGTTTTGATCCAGTTTTATACTGCCATTGCCTACCATCTTCACATGGGGTTTCTATTTCTACGTTAAAAGTACAAGAAGAAGCTATTGTAGATAAAGAACCAGCTCCAGGCTCACCTTGCGCATCTTTTAATGTTACTTCTATGATATATTCTCCAGATGAAGTTGTGTCTTTTGTTATATTTAAAGAAGCTATATCATCTGTACCTTCCGCAGGTGTTACAGGTGTTGCTGTAAAAGGTCCAAATTCTAACGGAGTAGTTGGGTCAGTAACATTGTACTGTATCATTTCCCAAACTAAATCTTGACCAGCTAAATTTTTAACAGCTGGGTTTTGACCTGAAGCTTCAAAATAAGCGGAACCATTTTCACCTTGTATTTGTGTAATAAAAGTATCTTCTATATCTACTACCAATGTTTGCCCATCAGGACACGTCGTAATAGCTGGTGTTATATTTATTAAACTAGCTGTTTCAATAAACTGACTAATAGTACCATCTGTTGTTTGTGCTGAAAATGTAAAAGTGAAATTTCTAGGAGCTGTATCAACTCCAAACCAAAATAAACTTTTTGTTTTTATTTGGTAAGTTCCATTATTAAGAGAGTAGTCAACTTCAAAATCGCTAGACCTATCTACGTTGTTATTGTCTAATACGTTTAGCAAAGAAAAATCTACTATATCAGCTTGAGCTACTTGAGATCCAAAATTATTAGATAAGTAAAAAGGGGCGCCATTTATAATAGTTCCTATGATAGCTTCTTCAGTAAAATTAGGCGTTGTCCAGCCTTCTAAGCTAGAACCTCCAAGTGATTGATCTAGTATAGCTGTGTTTAAATCACTAACTAAACCACTTGTAGATGTTTCCCAAAATATATCTAATAAAGATTCTACCGGCGCTGTTTCAAAAACTGCTAAATTTTGTATTGTAATTGGTGCAACTTGTGGAGAAAATAAAAGTAAAGTATCGTCAGCTAATGTTTGAGCTTGATTTACTGTAACTGTAGAAAGACCAGCATTATAACTAACCACAGAGGTTTCTGCTAAGATACCTGAACCAGTTACTATATCGCCTGGTTGAGGAACTGGTCCAGATAAATTATCTATTATTATATCTACATTAGCCGTAACAACACCATCTACAGTCGCTCTAGTAACGGTTGATGCAACTCCAAATTTTGTAGCCGTTGATATTCTACCTATTAAAGGGTTTGACTCGTAGAGATAAAATTCTTTATAACCTGCAACTGGATAACCAACAGATAAAGGATCTAATCCAAATAAATCATTCATATTAGCTATAGAACTAACTATATCTGAAACTCTTCCCGGGTAATATTGGGTATTAATGTCTCCAGTTCCAATGCTAGAATCTAAGTTTTCTACTCTACCAAAAAGCTCTTCAGAACTTCTAAAAAGCCTCTGCAGTGGACCAACTTCGTTCAAGTCTCTAGGTACTTTATTTATGTTATCATTAAATAAAACAGTGTGAGATGTTTTACCTATCTCTAAAGTGTTTTGTTCTGGATAAGCAGCCATTACGCCTGGTAAATACACGTTATAATATTCCTGCTCTGTTTGTTTTACAACTATTTTATAGGAATACCAACCAAGAGGATTATAATCTGAACTAGTAGAGTCACCATTATACACTCCTGGCCAACCAGTAGCATAATTTGGTGCTATAGGATGTATTGGACTATTAAATAAAACTTTTAAAGAATCACCACGCCATTCGGCTGGATTTACTCCAGCTGTCCTATATGGAGAGTATATTGTAGAGCCTATATATTCTTGCCCATCAACTATCGCACTAGCTAAACTGCTTGAAAGTATAACAGAAGATTGTCTACCAAACTTATCAGATAAAACAACTCCAACTTGATAATTTCTATTTTCTTTTAACGAGTGATTTGGATATTCTATTGTACTAGTATTATACTCTACATCAGAATTAGGTGTAAAAAGAAGTAAATCTCCACTAGCTAAAGTAACGTTATTAGAAAATGTCATAGACAAAGTACCAGAGTCAAAACTAACTACTATTGTTCCAGCTGGTATTACAGCGCCAACGGCGTCTGAAGTAACAAAAGATCCTGTAAAAATACTACCAGTTACATTAGTGTAATTTATAGTGTCTGTATTTACAAAAGTTCCATTAACATCTAGAGTTCCGTTTTTTAAACTAAAATTTGCTTTTTCAGAAGCGTTTACATTGTAATCTAAAGTAGAAGGTGGAGTATGTTTATCTTGAAAATTGGAGTAAACAACTCTATTACTTATTATTTCTTGACCAAAAGCTTTAACAGGTATTTTATCGTACACTCTTATTAGCTCGTTTTCTGGTAAAGTTTTAAAGGGTTTTTTTGATTGATAATTGTAAATATAAAAATCTGGTTCTCCTATGGTTAAAGCGGTCGAGTCTGTTAGTGTTTGAGCTACGCTCATTGTTATAGTAGAAGTGTCTTGATCAAAACTAACCACCTTAGTGCCATCAACTATGTCTTCACCAGAAACTATACTACCTTCTTGTATTCCACCAACTATATTGTCAACTACTATATCGGTAGTAGCTATTGGATTTCCTACAACACTGCATGTTGCTGATTGATTATATATAGCACTTATTGGTATAGTATCTACAACTTTAACAGCTGTTTGATCTGATTCCTTATATAGTATGTCTACTTCAGTAACTTTTAAATCTTCCTGAAACAAAGTATTTTTAGATTCCAAAGGTATTCTAAGAAGTATTTTATCTACTTTGTTTTCAACAAATTCAACTATTGTTGTTCTGTAAGCAGCTTCCTCATCTTCCTCTAATACACCTGTTGAAGCCGGTGTTTTTTGCATAAAATAACCATCTTGCTTAGGTATAAAAGCTATTTGAGTGAATGGAGCAAACACTGAATATTCTCCATCATCATATCTAAATCTATAACTAAACCTAATAAACCTATCTTCTAAGTAGCTAGGATCTCCATTGAAAGTAGATTCATAATAAGGGTTTGCGTTGAAAACTAACTCACTATTGTTTATTAGAGTTTGGGCTTGATTAACAACTAAAGTGTTAGTTGATAATGTAAAAGAAACAACAGTAGTTCCAGCAGCTACATTAGGTCCCGTAACAACAGATCCTACAGGTATAGAACCAACTATATTATCTATAATTATGTTAACAGAAGCAGTTACAGCTCCATTAGTTAATGCTTCTCCGCCATCTGGATAAAACTTAGAAGAAACATCGTACATTGTAGTTTCATACTCTTTCTCTGTAATAGAAGTTCCTAATTGACTTTCTTGCCAAAGCTCTATTGATTTGTATGGGAAGTTTTTAGCTACAGATATTTGCTCTTCTTTAGTGTAATAACCAGGAACTTCAGAAGCAGTTTTTACATTTATTTTTCTAGGTTGATTTCTATTATCTGTCCAAAATAGTAATTCTTCAAGGCAATTAACACCGTATATAGGGTTTGACTGTGAAAAATTTAAAAAAGCCCCTGAAACTAATAAAGTACTTTGATTAGTTAAAGTGTTATAAGAATATATACCGTGTGTTTTAGTAGGATCGTATGTTGGTTGATCTGGGTTTTCATCTAAATAATTAGTTACAAAAATATAAACAATAGAAGATTCCTCGTTTGCAAAATAACCAATAGCTTTGGAATTGGGTTGAAGAGTAGTTAACAACTCGTTTCCTAATATGTTTTCTAAAGCACCAACACTTTCTCCTTCTGATCTACTGACTTGAATATTTACAGCGTTTCTATATTCACCTTTCGGTAATATTCTAGCGTCTAGATCTTTATTCATTCTAGACTTTAAAAAATTATTATTAGCTTGTGCCATTAAATTTTAGTGTTTTATTTTTTCCAATTGCCTACTCTAGCGAAATCAATCATTCTTTCTGTCGCTTTCTTGCCGTGAAATTTATATGATTCATTTCTTTCTTCTGCCTGAGCCTGAGTCTGATTAGACCAATTATTGTCTTTGTCTTTATATATTGAAGGCCACGCTTGATTTACCCCGTCATCAGCCATTAAGTGACTAGATGGCTCGTGTCCTTCGTATTGAGGCTTATCGTGGAATTCATACTTTCCTATGTTACCGGTTACAAAAGTGGTTTGCTCTCCTCTTGAGTTTCTAGCATGGGCTTTTTTAAATAGCTTTGGGATAATAGTGCTTGTCTCCATGTTGTTATGATTTTATCCATTTAGATTTACCTCTCATTACTTGAGTAATTTCATCAGTCTTGATATTAGATAATCTTATTTTAGCATTTCTTAACTTAGCAGATCTTTCTCTTTTGAGTCTTTGAACTACATACTCAGGTTGATTAGCACGTGTAGATATTATAGCATGCAATATGTGTGCATATAAAGCTTCCTCTGCCATCTTTGGTATCTTAGTATCTGTATCGTATGCTAAGCCATCAGAAACGTATTCTAGTACTATTAAACGGTTTACTAAGTGACTAGAAAAAGACATTTTGCCTTCGCGTTCGTTTAAATTAAACCAACCGTTCATTTGTGAGTATTGAGGGTCTAGTCCATATAGCTCACCATAATTTCTATAACCAATCCACTCACCGTTTTGGTTCCAGTTAAAAGCGAAATCATTTATACCAAATAAACCTGCATTGTCTAATAAAAAATCTTGAGCGTTGCCCTTGTGCCATCTTTCTTGAGTTATCGATGTACCTTCAATGTCTGACCCAAAGTTATCTTGCGTAGGAACTCCCTTTTCGTCTTGTATTTGAGTATAGTAAGGACTTATTGTTAAATTGTTTGTAGGATAAATAATATGCTTAACACCTAACTGATCAATCCAAGATGCTCTAACATAGTTAACGTAGTCTTGCGGTAAAGCTAATGTTAAACTAGCTGGTATTGTTAATTCAGCTGACTTAATACTTTTTAAAGTGTCATAGCTAAACTCTTGTAAACCTCTTTTAGCGTGAAATATTAAATCAGTTCTTTTAACACTAGAAACTAATTTACCAGCGCCAACATAAGCGACTTCAAAGTTATTTACAACATCGTCTAAGGTTATATAGGAATAGCTTCCGTAATTATCTTCTACAACTTGACCATACGCTTTTTCAGCTTCTGTTTGACCATAAAGTCCACCATCTAGTTTTTTTAACTGAACAACTATATATAAACCAGTGGCTGGTGCTATTGGAAAAGTTATTATATTTCCAATAACAGTATACTCTGTAATATACTCAGAATATGAACCAGGTATGCCAGTACTGCTCGTATATAGTTTAAAATTATTTAAAGCATAGTTTATATTGTTTGGATCAAAATTACCCAATACTAATTCTGTATCAAATGTAGTTTTAAAAGCTACTGTAGTATTATCACCTCTAAAGCCTTGAGCGCCTTGATAATATTGTTGATTTGTTTCAGTTATTAAACTCATTTATTAGCTTTTTTCGTTAATTTCTTTTTTAGCAACTTCTTGAGTAGCAGCTTGGACTATAGCTGGGTCGTTTATAATTACACCTGAATATTTTAATATCCTCATTATAATATTTGTCTGCTCCGTAGAATCTAACTCAAAATCTCTAGAACCAGTGTTTGGTATTACAGTATCATCATAAGGAGAAAAATCATATATATATTGCCCTAAACCACCTGTAGTAAAACCCCATATTGGATTTAGTGGTGTTCTTACGAAATCTATGCTTATAGAACCTGAAGTATCAGTTATAGTATTTGGACTTATAAAAAGCCTATTGTTTTCCAGTAAATAAGTAGGGAATCTTTCTGTTGATTTTGTTAGTTTAGATTTTTGAATATTATAAAAATCATTTCTTTGAAGTCTTTGTAATTCAACAGATTCACCGTTGGTTGGTTTGTAAGTTACAGCGCCTAATCTACTCAAGTTTACGTTTTGAGAGAATATATCAACATTCGGTAGTGTCCAGAAAGGATATGCTGTAGTATTGTCGTAAGTAGATACACCAGATGTTTTAAATATAGATATTTTTTCATCTATATTCAATGTTCTATCGGAATAGTCTGTATCTGTTTGAGGGACTCTAAGTTGTTGGTTTAAATCTTCAAAATATTTTTCAAATATTTCAAGTTGCACTTGAGTGGCAATATCATTAAATTCTTGTGGAGTTATATAGCCTCTTTGTTCTTTGTTTAATATTAACAAGACCGTTTGATACACCGTATTTATGTTTACCGCCATTTTTTATTTTTTATTATAATATATTGGAGACCACTTGCGTAGCCTCCGTTATATTAGTATTACTTGTTTTTATAGTTTTTTATCTATAGACTTATAGATTTCTACACCTTCGTCTGTTTTTAAGAAAGCAGCGAAAGCTGAGAAAGGATTTTCGTCAAAAGGTACGTTCATTAATTTTCTATCGTTTGACCCCCATGTAAAGGTTCTTTGATCTTGAGATAAGTTAATTATACCTGCTTCAGATGCTCTAATTGCAAAATTACGTAGCATAACATTTTCATCATTAGCTAAGTTAATAAACAATGCAGGATTGTTTCGAGCGAATAACAACAAATCTCTTTTAAGTTCTTTAGAACTCATAGTGTTTACTTGAGATCCTTTTTCAACACGTAAGATAGCCTCAGCTTGATCTATGTCCATGTGTCTAGCAGCATTTAAAGCATCAATTTGAAGATCTAAAACATCTAGTTCGTCTTCTGCTACCTCTACTGCGCTAAACTCTTCGTATATCCTACCTTTTAAAGGGTGGTATATAGATAGTAGTTTTTGTAGATTTTGTTGTTCTTTTGGAACTTTCAAGTCTCCATCCATAAATCTTATATGACCCATAGTACATTCCCCTTTTTGTTCATCTACAAGTGGAGAATCTTGATTCGTTGCATATCTTATTTCCCTCTGTTTTCCAGATTTTTCATCAAAATAAAGTAACGAATGTTTTCTTGTATGTTTACTAGGTATAGTTAGAGTTAAAGGATTTTTATTACCTTTTAAGTAGTAAACTCTATCTTTAATCTCCCACGTTGGTTTTGTGGGTTTGATTGGTGCAGTTTTAACTGCTATCTCTTGAGGTGCAACCTCAATTGTTTCTTCTGCTTTTGTAGCTTTTTTAGCCATGATATAATAAAATTAAATAGTTGAAAATTGTGACAATAGCCATAGTATATAAATAGTAATAGGCTAATGTCATATAAAAAACCCCCACCCGAAGGCAGGGATTATTATTAATGTTGAATCAATTAGATTCCTTTGAAAAGTACAAAGTTGTTAGCAGCTTGAGTTACTAAACATCTTTCAGATAGGAAGTTTACTTCCATAGCATCAAGAGTTGAAGTAAAAGCGCCTCCAGCAGAACCAGTTAACCAAGACTTCATACGACGATCATCAGCTTGTGAAGCTCTGTATCGTACGTGTAAGAATGGTCGACGAATGTTAGTTCCTAAGATCTGATCGTAAACTGTAGAAGTTCCAGCAGGTACTAATACACCTTCAATAGAACTAATACCGTTTAATCCACCACGAGTAGAAGCATCATTTAAGTATTTCCAGTCAGTCTTATAGAAATCGTAAGATCCTCTACGGAATCCGCTAAATCCTAAATTCAAAGCCATTTCTTCTGAATTTTCAAATAAACCAAAAGCAGTTCCACCGGCGAATCCACCAGAGATGCTAGCTAGCATATCGTCAAAATCAAGAGATGTTTGTCTTTGTAAGAATAACATGTTTTCTTCAATTGCTCCTTGAGTATCTAAATTCTTAAGGATAGCATCAAATTCGTCAAGTCCAGCAGCAGCAGTAAATCCTACTTCTA
>Ga0208303_1000247_pt1 | contig 22903 bp, 32 predicted proteins | sample CB_VirMetaG_2_FD_184537 | JGI IMG/M metagenome (GOLD analysis project Ga0208303, IMG submission 184537) | Freshwater to marine saline gradient viral communities from Chesapeake Bay - CB_1504_2 Viral MetaG (SPAdes) (version 4) | ecosystem: Environmental > Aquatic > Marine > Coastal | place: USA... | reverse complement strand
TTACTTTAAATCATTAATGCAAGTACAAACAACACAAGCACTAAATAAGCTACGTAAACTTGATAAGAGGGTACGCATTGTAAGAGGTGGTACATCAGCAGGTAAAACCATTTGCATCCTGCTTATACTTATAGATTATGCCATTAAAAACGAAGGTAAAGAAATAAGCGTAGTAAGTGAATCAATACCACACTTACGTAGAGGTGCTTTTAAGGACTTCTGCCAACTGTTAAAAGGTTTAAATAGGTATAAGGATATACAGCTTAATAAAAGTATCTTAAAATACACATTTACAAATGGCAGTTATATAGAGTTTTTTAGTACAGATCAACCTGACAAACTACGTGGAGCAAGAAGAACTGATTTATACATTAACGAGTGCAACAATGTACCCTTTGATGCTTACAACCAATTAGCAGTAAGAACAAGTGGAAACGTTTGGTTAGACTATAACCCTTCTAATATCTTTTGGGTAGATAAAGAATTAGTAGGCAAAGAAGATGTTGATTACATAACACTAACCTACAAGGATAACGAAGTACTACCTGTAAGCATTGTTAAAGAAATAGAGAAAGCAAGAGATAAAGGCAAAACCTCAACGTATTGGTCAAATTGGTGGAGGGTGTACGGACTTGGTGAAACAGGTTCTTTAGAAGGTGTATGTATTCCTGATTGGAAAGAAATAGATAACATACCACAAGAAGCACGTTTGTTAGCACACGGTGTTGATTTTGGTTATACTGATCCTACAGTTATTGTATCTCTATATAAATGGAATGATGCTTACATAGCAGATGAGGTATTTTACAAATCAAATACAGTATTAAGGGATTTATCTATGTTCTTACGACAAAATAATATAACAGAAAACTTAATTGCAGATTCAGCAGAACCAAAGAGTATTGAAACTTTGCGTAGGGATGGGCATAATATATATCCGTGTACAAAAGGTAGAGATAGTGTAAACTTTGGTATAAACCTAATAAACCAAAATGAAATATACATTACATCAAGAAGCAGGAACTTAAAAAGAGAACTACAAGGTTACATATGGGCAAAGGATAAAGATGGTAATACCTTAAATAAACCATCAGGTGAACATCCAGATTGCATAGATAGTTTGAGGTACGTATTAACAGACCAATTAGAAAACCCTAACAAAGGCGAATACTACATATATTAAAATAAATTGTTTATTATTTGTTAATTAAATAAATAGTTGTATATTTACAAAGTAAAACAAAGTTTAATTAAAATTATATCAAATGAAAAATTTAGAAGTAGGTCAAAAAATTCAATTTAAGAAAAAAACAGGTTATTTTACCAATCAAGTTTACACAAGAAAAATTCATAGTGTATATAAAAAGCCTTTATTTAATCACGTAAAAAACGATTGGGATGGATTTGAATACCGATACAATACTCGTGGACATAATGGTGGTTATGGTTGTAATGGTTTTTCAGTTGAAGAGAACGAAATTATAAAAACATTCTAATAAAAAAAACAAGGGAGCAGAAATGCTCCTTTTAATCTAAAACAAAACAAAATGAAAAAGTACAAAGACAGGTCAACATCTACAAGATTATTATCAAACGCTGAAAGAACATCTTACAAATTAATTATAAAGTTTGGAGATAATATTAGAGAAAAAATATTTGAAGGAAAAGATGCTTATAAAAGAGCAGTATTATTCCAAGATGGTGTTACAGAAATGATGCAATCAATTAGATAAAAACACAGGGGGTAGCAATACCCCTTTTTTATTAACCAATAATTATATTATGGAAAACAAAGTAGAGTATATAATGATTAAAGAATTAACTAAAAAAGAAAACAGAAAGAACGTTAGAAGGATTATAGCACAAGCAGCAGGTTTTGTTATTTTAGCTTGGGTATCAATGTATATGTTCTTATATTTCATCTTATGGGCAAACGATATAACAGATAAAATAGTTGAAACTTTTTAAGATGCAAGAAGCGTGTTGGTACGAAAATATATACATAGTACAACGACCATCTAAACGTGGTGCTAAATCGGATGTTTATTTAGATATAGACTATAAAGGTCAAATACTAAAAGGCAAGAAGCTGTACAAACAAAACAGCATACATCTGGAAAAAACAATAGAAGAAGCATACAGGTATTCGTATAAAAGGTTTATATTGAAGCAATAACTTTTCATTTGGTTTGGGTTGAGAATTAGGTAGCAGAAATGTTACCTTTTTCTTTTTATACAAAACACCAATTAATTTATTGTATTAATATGAAAGTTGAAATAAACGTACCTGATTCACTTAAAGAAATAACTTTAGATCAATACCAAAGATTTGAAAAGTTAAATACAGAAGAAAATAAAGAATCTACATTTTTACTACAAAAGATGGTAGAGATATTTTGCAGCCTTAACTTAAAGGATGTTGCAAACATAAAATACAAATCAGTACAAGAGATAGTAGTACACCTCAACAAGATATTTGATAAGAAGCATAGTTTAGTACCTACGTTTACTTTAGGCAATGTAGAGTATGGATTTATACCTGTACTTGATGATATGTCTTTAGGTGAGTTTATTGATCTGGATGAGAACTTGGGCAATTGGGATAATATGCACAAAGCAATGAGCGTGTTATACAGACCAATTAAATTTAAGAAAGGTAACAAGTACAATATAGAAGAATACAAAGGTATGAACGACAACCTAAAGTATATGCCTTTAGATATTGTGTTTGGTTCTATGGTTTTTTTTTATCATTTAAGCAACGAGTTAACGCAAACTATCCTGAACTATTTACAGAAGGAGTTACCCAAGAACTTGACTATTCAACAGAGGGAACGTTTGGGACAAAGTGGGGCTGGTATCAGTCAGTCTATGGTATTGCTAAAGGAGATGCTACCAAGTTTGACGAGGTTACCCAGCTTAATGTCCACCAATGTTTAATGTATTTGTCATTTGAAAAAGATAAAGTAGAATTAGAAAAGAAGTTAATTAAAAAACGATGAAAGGTTTTTACAACGTAACGGAACAATTAAAAACAGCACTTGCAGCAGAACCATTTGTTAACACGGTTACATTTGGTAGTTTAGATGATGTAGATTTAAACAAGCAAACTATATTCCCATTAAGCCATATAATTGTAAACAACACAACTGTAGGAACTAAAACATTAACGTTTAACATTTCTATATTATCAATGGATATTGTAGATATAAGCAAAGCAGAAACAACTGACATATTTGTAGGAAACGATAACGAACAAGATGTACTAAATACACAATTAGGATTACTAACAAGAATAATAAACATCTTACAACGTGGTGATCTATATACTAACCTCTACCAAGTACAGGGTGATGTAAGTTGTGAACCATTTGTAGATAGGTTTGAAAACAAGTTAGCAGGGTGGTCAGCAACCTTTGACGTATTAGTACAAAACGATATGACAATATGCAGTTAGAAAACATAAATAAAGAACTTAATAAGTTTGGTAAGTTTGTAGTACAACAAGCAAGAACAAGATTATCTAAAAACAAATCAAAAAAAGGTAAGGGTACAACCTCATCAGATGGTCAACTATATAAAAGCCTTGCTTATTTTTTAGATAACAAAAAAAACACCTTATCTTTTGAAATGGAAGATTACGGTATGTACCAAGATCGTGGTGTTAGTGGAACAGAAAACAAATACGATACACCATTTTCATATACAAACAAAATGCCCCCAATTAAACCGTTAGCACAATGGGCAAAAAGCAAAAACATAAGGTTAAGAGATAAAGAAGGTAAGTTTAAAAAAGGCAACTATAATACAATAGGGTTTTTAATAGCAAGAAGTATATACAGAAAAGGATTAAAACCAAGTTTGTTCTTTACTAAACCATTTGAACAAGCATTTAAAAAATTACCTGATGATTTAGCATTTGCTTTTGGTGAAGACATAAACAATTTATTTAGAAAATAATGAGTACAAAAATAAACGTTAGAAGTCCATTTTATTTACACCTTGTAGAACCAAGTCCTCCATTACCAAACTTTGATTGTACGGTAGCAGGGTTAGTAGGTTTTGCAGTAGATAATCAAGGTATTATTACTTTGCCAAGTCCAGCAGTTGGGGTTATAGATTCTATATCGAGTGATGATGGTGATTTTGCAAATAACAAATTCCCAGCAGAAGGTACTGATACATCAAGAACCATTAAAATTAAACTGCTTATACCTACAGGTTATGCAAATACAAGTGATATATTTTTTGAATGCCCTGTTACTGCAACACAAGCAGGTACAACAAGTTCTGTAGTACAGCCTACTGTATGTACAACAACAGTAACAACATCAGGTTCTATTGGTGGGCAAAGTTTAAGTGTAGGTGGTTCAAGTGTAGATATTGATTTAGCAGGATTCTTTACAGGTGAAACAACATACGATGCTTCTAACCTAAACCCTACATTAGTAACAGCAGCATTAAGTGGTAGTGTATTAACATTATCACCAAACGTTATAGCAGGATCAACAACAGTTTATGGTATTGGTAGGGATAATAGCTACCCAGCAACTTGTGAAGCAACACAAAGCATAGCTGTTACAGTTACAGATAGTACTACTGCATTTAGTTGTACTGCACCTACAAACCCAGCTTTACAAGGTGGAGGTATTAGTCAAGCAGGTGTAATAACAAACCCATCAACAATAGGTACGATAACAAAAATAATGGCTACATCTGGTGGAGGTGCAATAACAAGTGTAGCAGCAAATTCAGGTACAAACGCACAAAACGTTACATTGTTTTTTAATATTACAGTACCATCAGGTTATTCTAACGCAAGTGCTACGGTAGAATGTTCTGCAACCTTTTCACAACCTGGTACAGCAGCACCTACATTTACTTGTTCATTAGCTAATTTAACAGGTCAAGCAATAGCAAGAAATGGTGCTATATTTTTAGGTACAGCATCATTAGGTACGGTTAAAAGTTTTACAGCACCTACAACACCTTTTACAGATGTAGCAACTGATACTTCAAGAACTGTTGTATATCAAATAGAAATACCATCAGGATATGCAAATGCAGGATCAACAATAGATTGTAGTGTAACAATGACACAACCAGCAACGGTAAGTATATGTGGTACAAATCAATTTTATTTAAGTTCTGCTAAATCAACACAAGAAGGTCATTGTGATGCAACTTATGGAACACCTAAATTAATAACCTCAACAGCAGCAAGTTTAGGAGCATTACTAAATAGCCAAGTTTGTCAAGGTGATGTAGCTTTTGATGGTAAAGGTTTATACTACGGTGTATTTACTGCATTTGTTGTTAGTTCGGTTGGTGCAGGTGTTGGTAGTTATTATGTTATAAAAATAGAAAGTACAGGAATAGTAAGTGAATTAGCAATAGTTTCTTGTGATACAACAGGAGGTGGTGTTGGTGTAATAGTATAAAATTATGAGTTTAAAAAGCGTAGTAGTAGATTTATATGTATGGGATGGTACAGAATCCGATCAACCTGTATCACCTGCATATACAATAAATAAAAGTGTTATAAGTGGACAAACAAATATAACTTTAGAAATAGCAGAACTTGTAAGAGATTATTTTACCATTACATTTAATGATGATTACAATTCTATTGCAAGATATGTTAGAACGGTTGTAAGTTCTTTTGATGATAGTGATGAACCTTTTGAAACAAACCCTATTGTAACAACTTACGTTGCATTAGATGGATATGGTTATTTTGAAGAAGGCACTAACCCTGAATTAGATAGACACGCATTGATAAGTTCAACTAATATATATTTACCAGAAGGTACAGCAGGTAAGTTGCCAATATTTGCAGAAGGTGTAGGTAAAGTTATAATAGATGGTGTAACAACACAAATAACAGATAACGGTAATACAAACCAAAAAATACAATACGTTACAATACCAGCAGATAAATCATCAATACAAGTTTTTGATACAGATGATACTACACTTAAAAAAACAATAACAATATCTAATATTTGTGAACCTAAATACACACCATTTAAAATAACCTTTATCAACAAGTTCGGTGCATTTCAAGATTTATATTTCTTTAAGAAAACAAGCGAAGTAACAAACGTAACAGATGAGTTATTTAAAAAGAATATAATAACAAACACCTCATCAAACTATAACACTTACGATAACCAAAGGGGTAGAATAAATGTAAATGCACAAACTTCTTTAACTATGAATACTGGTTTTGTGAGTGAGATTATGAACCAAACAATAGAAGAACTATTTTATAGTGAAAACGTTTATATAAGATATGAAAACAAAACACTTGCAGTAATACCTAAATCTAAATCATTACAATACAAAACTTCTTTAAATGACAAACTAATAAATTATACAGTAGAGTTTGATTTTGCGTTTGATAGAATTAATAATGTTAGATAATGCTACAACTACAAATATATTTTGATGGTCAACAGGTTGAACTGTTTAAGGATGAAAGCATTGTATTAACACAATCAATACAAGACATAAAAGATATACAAAAAGTGTTTGTACCTTTTACACAAACCTTTAATGTACCTGCTTCTAAAATAAACAACAAAATATTTCAACACTTTTATAATTTTAATATAGAAGGTTTTGATGCACGTAAAAAAACACCATCTGAATTATACCTCAACTATAAGCTATTTAAAAAAGGTAAAATAAAACTTGAAGGTGTACAGCTTAAAAACAACGAACCACATACATACAAGCTAACTTTTTATGGTGATACTATAAACCTAAAAGATGTAGTAGGTGAAGATAAGTTAAGTGCTTTAGATCAGTTAGGCAAGTATTCTTTTGATTGGACTGATACAAACATATCTACATATATGGCAAACGGTTTAGATGTTGTTACACCTACAGGTACAATGACTGATGCAGTAATAGTACCTTTAATAACACATACTGCAAGACTTTTATTTGATAGTAATTCAGCAGTAGTAAATACTGATACTATTAAAAACATAAACCCAGCAGCAGGTACGAGTACAAACTACGGTGTGCCTTATAGCCAATTAAAACCTGCAATTAGATTACTTGCTATAATACAAGCAATAGAAATAGAATATGGTTTAACATTTAGTACAGACTTCTTTAATAGTACAAATACTGCTTTCTTTAATTTGTATATGTGGATGCACAACAAAGAAGGTGATTTCCAAACAAACCAAGATGCACAATATCAAGGTAAAAACATTACAAACGTAGTTGATAAAAAACAATTTTTTACAGGATTTAAAAATGCAAGTTATTCTTCTTTTTTAGATGATATAATTGCAAGGGATTATTATAAAGGCAAAAACCATTCTAAAATATTTAGGAGAATGAATGTAATAGTAGTGCCATCAGGTGCTGCTGTTTACACTTTGGTTATTAAAAAGGATGGACAAGAGTTTCAAAGATTTGAAGGTTTAACAGGTACTACTTCTTTAGGGCAAACAGGCACACTAAAATATAAAGATTGGTTAGATCACGAAGATGGTGTATTTACATTTTTTATAGAAACAGAAGCTGTATCAAGTTATACAATAACAGTAGAATTAATAGTAGATAAAGATGGTACATTACTATCAAGACCAAAAGGCTCATTTCAATTAACTGCTGCAAAAACTTCTGACGATCCTGCTAACCCATTACAATTAGTACCAGACATAAAAGTAATAGACTTTCTTACAGGTATATTTAAAATGTTTAACCTTACAGCATTTCAAGATAACAATGGTATTATACAAGTAAAAACTTTAGATAACTTTTATGCAAGTAGTACAACCGTACACGATATAACACCATTTATAGATAAAACAGAAACAATTACAGATGCTGTATTGCCATTTAAAGAAATAGATTTTGCTTATGAAGGTACAGATAGTTTTTTAGCAAACAACCATTACCAAATAGCAAATACTAAATGGGGTGCGTTAGATTACGAAGCACCTAACAAATATGATGGTAAGGTATATAATATAGAACTACCCTTTGAGCATTTTAAATATGAACACTTATTTATACAAGCTAATAATGTAGTAAGCGTTAATGATAGTGGTGTGCAATACGGTTATTCTGTAGATGAAAGCCAAAGCCCATATCTTGGAAAACCACTTATATTTTATGCTACAAAATCTACTGCAACAATACGAACTTTAAATTTAGCTAATACTTCTGGTGAATCTGTAGCAAACCCATATATCCCCTTAAATTGTGAAGATAAAGGTAGTACGTATTTAGCAGGTAAACAAAGTTTAAACTTTAATGCAGAATTTGATGAGTTTTCAAGGCAAGTAAATAATAAAAGTTTATTTAAAACATATTATGAAACGTATGTAAAAGATATGTTTGATTTACGCAAAAGACTTACAAGCGTAAAAGCGTATTTACCAATGAACATTATTTTTAAATTAGATTTAGCTGATAAGTTTATATTAAATAATAACGAATATAGAATTAACAAAATATCTACAAACTTTGAAACAGAACAAAGTAGTTTAGAATTAACAAACATATTTGAAGAACCTGTATTTAAAACGTTAAAAGTATTACAAGATAATGGTTTAACTGCTGATACTAATACAATTACTGCTGATACAATAGATGTTAAAGTAGATTCAGGAAACGATAGCCAATTTACATTACCAAGTATAAAAACAGGTATACCAAGTGCAACAGTAAACAACCCAGCAAGTGTATTTACAAACACAAGTTTAACAGTTACACCTCCTACAATAGAAGTAGATCAAATACCTGTATCCACAACAACAAAAGTATTCTTCAGTCATCAAATAACTGCAATAGGTAAAGTAGGTAATACACAAAAATTAGATGAGTATGGTTATTTATATTCTACATCATTAACTAATTTAAGTTCTACAGATGACATTGATACGTTAAAAGCATTTGGTGATGTTACTACTGTACCGTTTACACCTACGTTAGCAGTAATTAAAGTTTTATTAGATAACGGTTTATCTGTAAAAAGCACTTACGAGAAAGCAGGTTTAACACACCCTGCTATACTTTATTATAGATTCTATGCAAGAACTAACACCGATGTACAAAACGATAAAGCAGATGTTATTAGTAGTGTTGTAAGTGCATCTACTGTACCATCAGCAGTAAGTCAATATAACAATGCAAATGGCGAAAACCTTGTAGGAGTTGCAGGTAGTACAGGATACTTAACAGATACATCACCTTTAGGGTTTTTCAAAGCTAACTTCAAAAATTATGGTGGTGAAGATCAAGAAGGTTTTATAATTTATCAAATTAATAATTTAACAGTAGATACTGCTAAAGAAATAATAGAATGGTTAACAAGTACAGCATTACCAGCAGTAGATACATATTATGATATATCACACACTTTTAAAGCGTTAGATAGATTTGGTGCAAACAATTCAAGTATGTTTAATATGACAAATAAAACTAACGCAAAAGTTAAGTATGTAATGTTCTTAAATACATACCCTGTAGTAATGATAAAAGGTGGTACAGTTACTGGTTCACTTGCTACTTCTGGAACATATTCAATAGGGGATGCAAATGGTGATTTACAAAGTACATCTTAAACAAAAAGATATGATACAGAATATATTAGATTTATTAGAATTTGCAAGAAGCGAAAAATGGAACGGAAAATATATAGATATAGCTATGGGTAAAAATAAGTTTCCTGAATCAATAAAAGAAGGATACGAACAATATAAAAATGGATTATGGAAAAGGTAGTAATTGACGTTGAGTTAAAAACCAAAAGCGCAATAGATAACGCTGAAGACTTACAAGATTCAATACAAGAGGTTAGCGAAGAAACAAAACAAGTTACTGCTAATACTGAAGAAATGGGTAACCAATTAGATTCTGTAACTGGTGGTGCTATCACAAAGTTTAAAGGTTTTACAGGTACATTAAAAGGTGTTATTGGTGGTTTTAAAACATTAAGAGGTGCAATCATAGCTACAGGTATTGGTGCTCTAATAATAGCAGTTACAGCTTTAACAGCAGCCTTCACATCAAGTGAAGCAGGGCAAAACAAATTTGCAAAAATATTAAAACAACTTGGTATTATTGCTGGTAATGTTACAGATATATTTTCAAGTTTAGGGAATATAATAATAGCTGTTTTTGTTGATAGGGATTTAAAAGCAGCAGGTGAAGCGTTTGATGAATTTAGCAATAGGGTTAAAAACTTTGGAAAAGAAACACAAAAAGAAATAAAAATAGCTGGTGAACTTGCTGATAAAATAGCAGATGCTAATAAACTTGAAAGAGAACTTTTAATTGAAAGGGCAAAAACAAATGTTGAAATAAACAAACTAAAAACAAAAGCAGCAGAAGTAGATAAATTTACAGCAGAACAACGTATTGCATTTTTAGAAAAAGCAGCATCATTAGAAGATGAAATTACAGCAAAAGAAGTAAAATTAGCAGAAACAAGGCGAGATATAAAAATTCAAGAAAATACCTTCAGTGGATCAAAAAAAGAAGATTTAGATGAAGAAGCACAATTAATAGCTAACGTAATTGGTCTTGAAGAACAACGCATACTTAAAAACAAAGAATTATTAGGTGTTGCAGCAGGGTTGCGTAAAATGGAAGCTGATAAAAAAGCAGCAGAACGTAAAGCAGAACTTGATGCAATACAAAAACAAAGTGATGCTATAAACCAAATACAGGCTAAAGGCATAGAACAACAAAAGATATCTGTTGCTGATTTAAGCAATTTAAAAACACAAACGTCAAAACAAGAACAAGCAGAAGATGAGTTAACAGCACAACAAAAGTTAGACTTAACTGCACAAGCGTTAGGTGGTGTAGCAGCTTTGTTAGGCGAAAATAGTGCAGCAGGAAAAGCAGCAGCTATAGCACAAGCAACTATTAATAGTTATTTAGGGTTTAGTCAAATATTAGCTACACCATCAGTAATACCAGAACCATTCGGTTCAATACAAAAAGCAATATCAGCAGCAGGTATATTAGCATCAGGTATTCAAACGGTTAAAAAGATAATAGGTGTTAAAACACCAAAAGGAGGTGGTATGGCAGGTTCAAGAGGTGAGGCTTCAGCACCTCAAGCACCAAGTTTTAACGTAGTAGGAGCAGCACCTGAAAACCAATTAGCGCAAACAATAGGCGAACAAGAAGAAAAACCTATAAAAGCATTTGTAGTAAGTAACGAAGTAACTAACGCACAAGCATTAGAACGTAATATAGTAGAAGGTGCATCAATTGGATAACAAAATAGACAAATAATTATTGTAATAATATGGACATAGTAGAACTTTTTATAGATGAAAACGATGAGGTTTCTGGAATTGAAGCAATATCAGTAGTAGAAAACCCAGCAATAGAAGAAAACTTTATAGCACTTAAAAACCAAGAGTTTAAACTTGCAGAAGTAGATAAAGAAAAACGTATCCTTATGGGTGCAGCCTTAATACCTAACAAACCTATCTATCGTAAAAATGGCGAACAAGAATATTATATCTACTTTAGTCAAGCAACTGTACGTAAAGCAAGTGAATTATTTTTTATAAAAGGAAACCAAAACAACTCTACATTAGAACACCAATTAGAACTTAAAGGTTTAACTGCTGTAGAAAGTTGGATAGTAGAAAGTGAACAAGATAAAAGTAGAATGTACGATTTAAACGTACCTATTGGTACTTGGATGGTATCTATGAAAGTTAATAACGATGATGTTTGGAAAAAAGTAAAAGATGGTGAAGTAAAAGGATTTAGTATAGAAGGTTACTTTGCTGATAAATTACAAAGACCTAACGAACCTGTAAAAGATCAGATGTCTGAACAGGAGGAAATGGCTAACGAATTAGTTGATGAATTAAAGCATATACTAAAAGAAGAAAATTTAGAATCTTATTCTGATTATCCAAGTGGTGTAAAAAATAATGCTAAAAGAGGTATTGAATTAAACGAAAAGGTGAACAACAAGTGTGCAACACAAGTAGGAAAAGTAAGAGCGCAACAATTAGCACAAGGGAAACCAATAACAACTGAAACAATTAAAAGGATGTTTAGCTATTTAAGTAGGGCGCAAGAAGATTACGATGAAAGTGATAGTAAAGCGTGTGGTACTATATCTTATTTATTGTGGGGTGGTAAAGCTGGTTTACGTTGGGCAGGTGCTAAACTAAAAGAACTTGATTTAATAGAAGAAGAATTAAAAAAACCTTGTTATAGTGGTTATGAAATGATAGGGTTTAAAATGAAAAACGGTAAAAAAGTACCTAATTGCGTACCAATAAAATAATATGAGTAGAATACCAAGTCCACAATCAGGTCGTAGAGGTTGCTTATGTAAAGATGATACATATTCTATAGAATGTTGCGATGGTAGCTTCCAAGCACAAGGCGTAGGAAATGTAACAGCAACAATAGAAACACCAAGTGCAGGAGAATACGGTTACAGAGTACAAAAGTGTGGACATAGCCAAAAAAAGCACTTTTACGGTTCTACACAATTAGTAATAGGCAATGTATATTATATAAATGCTGATCACAATAACCACGATGGTTGTTATACCGTATTAAGCCAAGACCAAAACGCACACGGTCATCATTTTAGTGCTGTAACATTATATAACGATTGTGCAGCGTGTCAAGCAGCAAACTAAAAATGTAACAAACTATTTATTAATTTATTGTATTATATATGAAAGCAACAGATATGTTAAACAAAGTAAAAGAGGTTCTTGGGGTAGAGTTATCTGAAGAACCTAAAGAAGTAAAGTTGGCACAAGCCGAACTTGAAAACGGTGCAATTATTGAAAGCGAAAATTTTGAAGCTGGAAACGAAATATTTATTGTTACCGAAGATGAAAAAGTAGCAATGCCAGTAGGTGAATACAAACTTGTAGACGGTGAATCATTAATTGTAGAAGAAGAAGGTATTATTGCTTCAATCGGTGCAGTTGAATCTGAAGAAGAAGTAGAAGCTGAAAAAGAAGAAATGAACTACGCTACTAAAGAAGAACTTCAAGAGGTTAAAGAAATGGTTGAAGAAATTAAATCAATGCTTGAACCTAAAGAAGAAGAAATGGCTGAAGAACCTGTAGGTGAAAATTCTGTTAAATCAGAAGAAACAACTACAAAGACTGTTTACGCTGAAAAAGAAGAATTAAGCGAACCAGTACAAAAGGTTACTCATAACCCTGAAAAAGAAAACAAACCTAATTTAAATTTGTATTCACAAAAAAGAGGGAATACTACATTAGATAGAGTTTTAAATAAAATATCAAATTTTAAATAAATAAATAATGTCAACAACAATAACAACTTCAAATGATGTGTTGAGAGCAAGATCAGAGCAAGAAACTTTGACTACTACTCAAGATATTCCTGTAAACAAAGCAGGTACGGAATTTAACATAGCAACAGATGCTAAAGTAATGACTTTACCAGCTATTACATCTGAAAACATTGGAATGGAATTTACATTTCGTAATACAGGTGCTGATGGTAATAACATTATTACACTTTCACCTGCTTCAACTGATGCAATTCACGGTACTGTAGGTTCAGTATCTTCTGGTGGTGTAGATGATAAAGATTGGATTAACACAAAAGCAACTGCAAATAAAGGCGATTGGTGTACACTTAAAGCTGTAGCACTTACTGACTGGTATTTAACTGGTGGTGATGGTGTATGGGCAAGTGAATCTTAATAAATAAACTTATAAATAAAATAAAATGGCAACAACTAATTCTATAACTACTACTTATGCTGGTGAATTTGCAGGGCAATACATTTCTGCTGCACTTTTAAGTGGTTCAACTTTGGACAATGGATTAATTACCATTAAGCCAAACATTAAATTTAAAGAAGTGATTAAAAAAGTAGCAAGTGATGACATCGTAAAAGATGCAACTTGTGATTTTGATCCTACTTCAACTTTAACACTTACAGAACGTATTTTACAACCTGATTTTCAGCAAGTAAATTTACAACTATGTAAAGCAGACTTTCACAATGATTGGGAAGCTGTACAAATGGGATATAGTGCTTTTGATAGCTTACCTCCTTCTTTTGCTGACTTTTTAATAGGTCACGTAGCTTCTAAAGTAGCACAACGTACAGAACAATCTATCTGGAATGGTGCTGCTGCAACAGCAGGACAATTTGGTGGTTTTACTGAATTACTTTTAGCTGATGCAGATGTTACTGATGTAGGTGGTGGAGCAGCAGTTGATTCTTCAAATGTAATATCAAAAATAGGACTTGTAGTTGATGCTATTGGTTCTTCGCTCTATACTTCAGAGGATATGTTTATTTATGTTTCACAAAACGTAGCAAGAGCATATGTAAGAGCATTAGGTGGATTTGCAAGTAATCTTGGTGCAGCAGGTACAGATGATAAAGGTACACAATGGTACAACGGTGGTGGACTTTCTTTTGATGGTATTAAAATTGCTGTAGCAAATGGATTATCTGACAACAAAATGGTAGCAGCAGAAAAATCTAACTTATTCTTTGGTACTGGTCTTTTAGCAGACCACAACGAAGTAAAAGTTATTGATATGGCTGATATAGACGGTTCACAAAACGTAAGAGTGGTAATGAGATTTACAGCAGGTGTACAGTATGGCATCGGTAGTGATATCGTACTTTATTCTTAATAGATAATTAACCAATAAATTAGGTGGGTAAGCCAGTAGTGCCTACTCACCTTTTTTTATTAAAAATATATAAATATGGCTTGTGATTTAACACTTGGTAGAAAAGAACCTTGCAAAGATGTTGTAGGGGGATTAAAAAATGTTTATTTCGTAGATTTTGGTGATTTAGGTACGGTAACTTTAAGTAATGATGAAATTACAAATATGACAGGAAGTTCTGGTAGTTTAACAGCATTTAAATACGAATTAAAAGGAAATAGTAGTTTTGAACAAACGATTACTTCTTCACGTGAAAATGGTACAACTTTTGTTGAGCAGACTTTAACATTAACTTTGAAAAAACTTACTAAAGAAGATAATAAAGAGTTAAAACTGTTAGCTTACGGTAGACCACACGTTGCTGTAGAAGATTATAATGGTAATGTGTTTATGATGGGATTAGAACACGGTGCAGAAGTAACAGGTGGAACAATTTCCACAGGTGCTGCAATGGGTGATTTATCAGGATATACATTAACGATGGCAGCAACAGAAATTGCTCCTGCTAACTTTATGGATTCTGATACAAAAGATATAGACTTCCCATTTAGTGTAACAGATTACGCTGGTTTAGATGGAACTGTAACAATTACTTTAGGTACAAATTCTTAATAGGGTTTTTATTTGGTAAATTAAGGGTGGCAATATGCTGCCCTTTTTTTGTTTTAATAATAACAAATTTCATACTTTTTTATTGTATATATATGATAGTATTACAAGAAAGTGGTTCAGCACAAAATATTGATTTTATACCAAGAGAATTTACTGCAAACGCATCTTACACGGTTAAGATAACAGACGAAACGCAAAACAAAGAAGTGTACAGTCAAGCAACAACAAGTATATCACAAAACTTATATTACAATAGGTTTAATGCTGTATTTCCTGTAAAACAAGATATTTATTACACACTTAAAATACTTTCAGGTAGTTCAGTTGTATTTATGGATAAAATATACTGTACAAACCAAACAGATTTACCAGCTTACACAATAAACGAAGGTGAGTATACTTCTAATAGCACTACAAACGAATTTATCACAATATAATGGATAACTTACATATAGTAAATTTAGCTTCTTACAACCGACCAAAAATAAGTGAGGATAAACAGAAAGATTGGGTAAATTATGGAGAGGATAATGATTACTATTCTTATTTAATAAAACTTTATACAGAATCTACAACTAACAACGCTATAATTAACGGTGTATCTAATATGATATACGGTAAAGGGTTAGATGCTTTAGATAGCAACACTAAAACTAACGAGTATGCTGCAATGCGTTCTATTATAAGCAACACTTGTTTAAAAAAGGTTGTATTAGATTTAAAACTATTAGGTGAAGGTTCTTTTCAAGTGCTTTACAAAGATGATAGGGTATATAAAGCAGAACATTTTCCACGTCAAACACTACGTGCAGAAAAATGTAATGAAGATGGCGAGATAGAAGGATATTATTATGCACCTGATTGGACAAAGATAAAACCAAAAGATAAACCTCAACGCATAGCAGCATTTGGATTTGGTAACGGTAAAGAACCAGAAATAAAAATAGTTAAAAAGTATGTTAGTGGGTACGATTATTATTGTCCTGTAGATTATCAAGGTGGTTTAGCTTATGCTGAATTAGAAAGCGAAGTAAGTGATTACCTTATTAACGATGTACAGAATGGTTTTAGTGGCACGAAGGTTGTAAACTTTAACAATGGTGTACCAGACCGTGAAAAGCAAATGCAGGTTAAGAATGATGTAATGTCAAAACTTACAGGTGCAAGAGGTGAAAAAGTAGTAATTGCATTTAATAACAATGCAGAAAGCAAAACAACAGTTGATGACATACCATTAAACGATGCACCACAACACTATGAGTATTTATCAAATGAATGTAGTAATAAGTTAATAGTAGCACATAGGGTAACCTCACCTTTATTATTGGGTATACGTACCGAAAACAATGGTTTAGGATCAAATGCAGACGAAATAAAGACCGCTGCGCTACTTTTTGACAATATTACTATAAAACCCTACCAAGACTTAATAACGGACTGTATAGATGATATATTGGCTGTTAACGGTATTAGCTTAAAGCTATATTTTAAAACACTTCAACCATTAGCATTTATAGATACAGATAATGCAATAACAGACGAAGCACGTGAAGAAGAAACAGGTATAAAAAAGGAGTTAACCCTAAAAAGCCAAGTAGTAGATAAAGACTTTGCTATTATAGATGATAGGTTAGCATACGCAACAAAAGAAATGGCAATAGAAGGTGCTAAAAACATAGGTTGTGAAGGTTACCACGAACACGAATACGAAGGCAAGATATGGTATATGCCTTGTGAAGAACACAAGCAAAGTAATTTAAGTGCTGAAACAGACGATAAAGTATTTGATTTGCTTGATGAGTTTGGTGAAGATGAAGATTTAGAAAATTGGGATTTAGTAGATGAACGTAAAGTAGACTACGACCAAGAAGAAGCATTAGATAAAATGGTAGGTTTAGCATCTACAGGTAGTGCAAGATCAAATGCCAAAAGCGAACAAGATGGTGAAGCTGATGATATGAAGTTTAAAGTACGTTATCAATATGCACCATTAACAGTTTCAGCTAATAGCAGGGAGTTTTGCAGAAAAATGGTATCAGCTAAAAAAATATACCGTAAAGAAGATATAATGCAAATGAGTAAACAACCTGTTAACGCTGGTTGGGGTAAAGGTGGTGCTGCAACTTACGACATCTGGCTCTACAAAGGAGGCGGATCGTGTAGGCATTTTTGGATGCGTAAAACGTATATGGCTAAAGGTGTAAAACCAGATGCTACTAACCCAAATGCAGAAATAAGTGTAAATAAGGCAAAGAAAGAAGGTTTTAAACCTGAAACTAATGATGCTAAAGTTGCAAAAAGACCAAGAGATATGAAAAATAGGGGATTTATAAAACCTAAAAACTTTACAACACCACGATAGTTATGGCTGAAGCATTATTTGTTACTCGTAAAGATATTGTAAAATACACTAATGTATCAGGTGGAGTAGATACTGACAAGTTTATACAATACGTTAAGATTGCCCAAAACATACATATACAAAATTATATAGGTACAAAGCTATATGATAAAATAAGTACAGATATTATAGCTGGTAATTTAGCAGGGCATTACGCAACGTTAGTAGAAAACCATATTAAGCCTTGTTTAGTACATTGGGCAATGGTTGAGTATCTACCATTTGCTGCATACACGGTATCTAATAAAGGTGTTTATAAACATAGTAGTGAAAACGCTGAAAACGTATCTAAAACAGAAGTAGATTTTTTAATTGAAAAAGAACGTACAACAGCACAATACTATACCGATAGAATGATAGAACATTTTAGTTTTTATGCAGCAGAAAGATATGCTGAATACTACACTAATAATAACGATAACGTATATCCTGATAAGGATGCTAATTTTTCTGGATGGGTACTATAATAAAAGTAAGATACAAACCTAAACAACAAAATATAGTTAAGTTAAAAAACTATTTAGAAAAAATGTATAACAAAAACGTTAAAAAGTAATTATATAAGTATGGCTAATAACATAAATTGGGGAAAAGTATATTGTGAAATGGTAACCAATTCTGCTTGGGGTACAGATAGTGCTTTTACAACTGAATTTATACCTGATATATCAGCACCAAGTTGTTGGGCAACTTTCCCTATAACAGCAGATTTAACGCAAATATCTGGTACAGCATTTTTAGCTGATACAACATTATATAGAGCAGATGCAACACAAAAATAAAATATTAAAAAATGGCTAAACAAGTAATAAATATTGGTACTACAGCGAACGATGGTACTGGTGATCCTATCAGGGATGCCTTTGATAAGGTAAACGACAACTTTACCGAACTGTATACAGACGATGCAGGAGATGTAGGTAGTATAACAGCAACAGCACCAATAGCACGAGATTCAGCTACAGGAGAAGTAACAATATCTCTTTTAGATGATGGAGTTACAAACGCTAAATTAGAAAACCGATATAAAGAAATAGTTTCAATTACAACTTTGACAGGAACAGTAGCTTTTAATTGTGAATTAGGCTCAAGTTTTAAATTAAGCGGTGATTTAACAGGAGCTTATACTATAAATTTAAGTAATTATAAGAAAGGGCAAATGATTACTATTTTTCCATTAAAAGGTAACCAAACTTTAAATCTAGCAGGTCAAGGTAGTTCTACAAATGTATTTAATAAAATAGGAGGAGTTGACTATGAAGATAACGGTAGTAGTAGTAACATTTTACAAATTGAGTGCGTAGACGATTCAGCTACTAACCCAATATTCTTTTATTCTTTAGGAACGTTTGTTTCCGATAGTAGTGATATATAAATTTTAAAATATGAGTTTAGGAAGGCGTTTTTTATCTATTGCAAGACCAGCATCAGCAGTAGAGGTTGATTTTTTAGTTGTAGCTGGTGGAGGTGCTGGAGCTGGAAGTTTTAGAGCAGGTGGTGGAGGTGCTGGTGGATTAAGAACTTCATTTGGATCATCCTCTGGTGGAGGAACATCTAATGAATCTAAAATTGCTTTATCAACAGGAACAACATATACAATAACAGTTGGTGGAAGTGGAGCAGCATCAAGTAATAATCAAGGTGGAAACGGAGGAGATAGTACATTTGCTACAATAGTATCTGCTGGTGGCGGTGGCGGAGGGTATTATGCTGCTAGTCAAGCTGGTTCATCAGGAGGTTCAGGTGGAGGAAGTGCAGGGCTTGAGCCTTCAGTAGGTTCAATAGGAGCAGGAGGTGCAGCATCACCATCAGGTCAAGGTTATGCAGGAGGACAAGGTGCAAGTTCATCTAGTCTAACTGGAGGAGGTGGCGGTGGCGGAGCTGGTGCAGTAGGAAATAATTATGGAAGCGGTGCAACCGATGGAGATGGAGGAGCAGGATTACAAGTTAATATTGATGCTTTAAATAATTTTTATTCAGGAGGTGGCGGTGGCGGTAACTATGGCTCTTCTGGAGGAAATGAAACAGAAGGAGGCAGTGGCGTAGGCGGTGCTGGAGGAAGAACAGCAGGTGTAGACGCAGGAGATGCTGGAACTACTAATACTGGCGGTGGCGGTGGCGGTTCATCTTGGTCTGGAATAGGTTCAAGTGGTGGTTCAGGTATTGTTGTTTTAAGGATGCCAACTGCTAATTATTCAGGAACAACTTCAGGAAGTCCAACCGTAACAACTGATGGAACTGACACAATTTTAAAATTTAACGGAAGCGGTTCTTACACAGCATAAAATATGGCACACTTTGCAAAAATAAATGAAAATAATATAGTAGAACAAGTAGTTGTAGTTAATAATTCTATTCTACTTGATGAAAACGGTATTGAAAAAGAATCTAAAGGAGTAGATTTTTTAAATAGTTTATTTGGTTCAGCTACTTGGATTCAAACATCATATAACAATAATTTTCGCAAACAATATGCAGGACTTAATTACACTTACGATAAAATAAATGATGTTTTTGTTTGTCCACAACCGTATAATTCTTGGTCATTAGATTCTAATTTTGATTGGCAACCCCCAACACCCTACCCTGATGACGGATTGATTTATATTTGGAATGAAGAAAATAAAACTTGGGATTCTGATTAATTGTGGAAGATTTGAAACTATATGTGATTAATATTTTTGCACTTGGAATTAGTGTAAGCGAAGCAAATCCCTATTTACAAAGTATTAGTTTATTGTTGGCGATAGGGTACACAATTATCGGTATTAGTAAAAAACTAAAGCAATGATGTTACCTAAAAACGGAGTAGCAAAAGAGATACGTAGCTATGCAGGAAGTCTTTTTGTATTTCTGTTTATAGTTGGAATAATAATAACTTTTGTACAGTTTCCTGTTTTAGAATCTAACAAAGAGATCGTGCTAATGTTAATTGGATCAATTGCTGCTTCAATACCTGTTTTAATTTCTGCTATAAGTGGAACAAGACCAGACGATGTAAATGCATTAAAAGCAACATTAGAAAAAAAAGACCATCAAATACAAATGCTTGTAGATGCAAAAGATAGATTAGAAGAAATGGTAATTAACTTACAAAGAGAAATGCTGCAAAATCAAGATAATATGATGGACAAAATAATCCTTAAGGCAGCAATGGACTTTGACGATAAAAACAATAGAAATGGAAAATAAACCTAAATGCGAGTGTGGATGCACAAATAACCCAGAAGGTTACTGTGATGGTAGCCATTTAAATAAATAAATATGGAAACTTTTATAATTATAATTTCAGTAATAATGTTTTTAACTGCCATAATGATGGCTTTAACTATTTATGGACTTTTTACCGATAAAGATAAAGATGGTATACCTGATGCTTTAGAAGATAAGTTTAATGAAGTAGTTAGTGATATAAAGCAAGAAATTGAAAAGATTAAAAAATGAAATACTTTACGTTAGATGAATTTTCTTCGCCTGACCACAAAGGTAGTGGTGTTAATATGTGCAAAGATTTTTTATTAAAATTAGAAAAGGCACGAGAAATTGCAAACATACCTTTCAAAATTACTTCAGGTTATCGTACTCAAAATTATCTTCAAGATCTTTTGGATAGAGGATATAAAGCAAGTAAAAACTCTTCCCATCTTGTTGGAAAAGCAGCAGATATTGCAGCAGTCGGTTCATCTACAAGATTCATTATTGTTGATGCCTTGCTTAAATCAGGATTTAACAGAATTGGAATTGATGGCAACAAAAACTTTATACACGTTGATTCAGATGGAACTGATATGGGGGGAACTAAACCACCAAATGTTATTTGGACATACTAACACGGTAGGTAGCACACTATGGAACAATTAATAACTGGTTATATTGCATTCCGTATATTAGAATATTTAATAGTAAAAACCTTTGGCTGAAAAAAAGAAATTTAAGGATACTAAAGTAGGTCAGTTCTTACTGAATAAAATACCTGATGTAGTTGGTGCAGTAGCTGGTGATACATTAGCAGGAAGCGTTATACAAGCTATTATAGGTGGTTCTGAAATGAGTGATGAGGATAAACAAGTTGCACTTAAAAAACTTGATATAGAACGTGCCGAAATAGATGGTGTTACAAGAAGGTGGGTAGCTGATGCAAGAAGTGGATGGTTGCCATCAAACGTAAGACCACTTACATTAATATTTCTTACAGTTGCTTTTGTTATTGGTTGGTATATGCAGATAGATGGTTTATCAGTAGTAAAGGAGTTATTATTCGTGGTTTTTGCAGGATATTTTGGAGGTAGGTCTTACGAGAAGGTAATGGGTAATAAAAACCATCAGTAATGAATATATCTGAAAGTTCAAAAATTAGTTTAGATATTAAAGCACTTTTAGGTATGATAATAGGTGTGGTTACAGTTGCAAGTATTTGGTTTAACCTTACAGCAGAAATAGAAATGTTAAAAATTCAAGTTTCTAAAATGGATGAAAAGGTACAAGCTAATTACAGATGGGTTAATAATTTTGAACCTCCTAAAGAAGTACAAAAAGCAGTAGATGAAATAAACATAATGAAACTTGAAAACGCTGTTACAAAATATAAAGTTGAACAATTACTAAAAAATAAAAAGTAATGGCAAAGCAAATAGTTATTAACTATAAAAAAGTTAAGGTTAAGCGTAAGGGTATACATAGTAAAAACAAACAATCTAAACTTAAATCTTCTAAAAACTACGTTAAGAAATATCGTGGACAAGGCAGGTAATGTGCAAAACTAATTTTAAAAAAGGTTTACATCTTAAAATAAAAGCGTGTAACTTTGGTGGGTAGTGGGAATGTAAATAATATTTGTATAAATATAAATAATGATTACAGAAGATAAAATTAGAAAAATACAAGGTTATAAAACCTGGTCTACTAAAAGAAAAGTAGATGAACTACTAATGGAAGATGCTCATATGTATTGTAATTTAGGTATTGATTCTACAACTACAGATAAGAAAAAAGTAAAAGCTGTTAGTAGAAAAATATACAAAGCTATATCTATTATAAGTCCTTTAGATGGTTATATATTAGAAGCACATATGAATGAAAAAGATTTAACAAGTGCCTAAAAAACTTTCAAGAAGTAAACTTGTAAAGAAACTTGATACAGTATTTAGTAAATATATAAGAATTAGTAGTGCTGATAAAAATGGATATTGT